>Ga0157378_10000071_pt1 | contig 91313 bp, 80 predicted proteins | sample M65metaG_FD_115309 | JGI IMG/M metagenome (GOLD analysis project Ga0157378, IMG submission 115309) | Miscanthus rhizosphere microbial communities from Kellogg Biological Station, Michigan, USA - M6-5 metaG | ecosystem: Host-associated > Plants > Roots > Rhizosphere > Soil | place: USA: Michigan...
GCAGTGGCGGCGGAACTGTTTGCGTCCATTGGCGGCGTCCTCATCGACACTGGGATGCGACCAGAGCATTGCGTTAGGCTGTGCTGGGAGGCCATCACGTGGGTCAATGGCCGCCACGGAACACTCCTCATCACACATGGCAAGACAGCCGCAGCACGACGGGTGCTGCCGATGACCCCTCGGGTCCGCAGCATTCTAGAAGGACGCTGGGAGGCGGCTGGCAAGCCCGCCGACGGATGGGTGTGGGCTGCACCGACGCGAAGTGGTCATGTTGAATCGTCCAGCCTCAAAAAGCAGCACGCCAAGACTTTTCAAGTGATCACCAAAGGAGCGGCGAAGAACAATCTCAAACCCGTACGCCCGTTCGTGCTGTACAGCTTGCGTCATACGTTCTTGACTCGACTGGGAGAATCCGGCTGCGACGCATGGACGCTCGCTCGGATCGCCGGTCACAGTTCCATTGGCATTTCCACTCGGTACGTGCACCCGTCCTCCGACGCAATTCTCGACGCGATGGCGAGGCTAGGTGGGCACAAATCTGGGCACAGCTACCAACAGGCTGAATCGAGCTCAACCGTACCAAAGCAGCTAACTCAGTGATGAGAAAAGGGAAGAATGGCGCGCCCGGAGAGGTTCGAACTCCCGACCTTCTGGTTCGTAGCCAGACGCTCTATCCAGCTGAGCTACGGGCGCGCAACAAAGAAATCTTACCACACGCGCGCGCCCATCATCCACGTGTAGGAACAAGCGTGGGCCAGAAAGTGCGCTGCGGTCCCGCTTTCCTCTGACGCGTCTCCAAGCGGGGCCCGGTTTTTCGATGAGGTGTCAAAAAACGCCGTAGATCATCGGTACTATTGGCGTCCGCAGAGCGTTTGTTCAGCATTGCAGTATGCGGGTTGCGCTTACTCTCGGCTGTATGGCGACGGTTCTTGGAGGCATTGCGTTTGCGGCGCATTTCGAGGCCGGGCAAAGGCTCCAGGAGGATGCCGGGATGGTGCGCTACGCCTTCCGGCCCGTTGCGGCGGAAGGGAATTTGGCACCGGGTTCCTTCGTGGTTCAGGCTCGGCGGCAGGCTTTTCTGGGCGAGATGTCGCCCAACGAAGCTTGTGAGCTGCACGTAGCCGGTGAAAAGGCCGGGCGCGACGAGCGGTGGAAGGCTTGTATGAGCCGGTTTACCGGTCGGCAGGTGGTTCGCTAGGGCTTAGCGGCGATATTTGCCGGGTTGTTTCTTTTCCTCTCTTTGTTCTTCTTTCTTGTCTCCAGTCTTTCATGATGAGCGGGCGAGTGGTTGCCGACGCGATCGCACCGGACCGTTTAACACCCACGTGGGGTAGTGGAACGGTGCGGCGTTCACACCTGGGGCCGCGCAAGTAGCCCTACAACTGCAGGCCGAGGAATTGGCGGGCGTTTTCGAAGCAGATATTGCGCACGACCGTGCCCAGCAGCTTTTCATCGTTGGGAAGCTCGCCGTTTTCGACGTCGCGGCCAAGGAGATCGCATAGCACGCGACGGAAGTATTCGTGGCGGGGGAAAGACATGAAGCTGCGCGAGTCCGTGAGCATGCCGATGAAGCGGGAGAACAGGCCATTGTTGGAGAGGGCATTGAGCTGCCACTCGATGGCTTCTTTTTGATCGAGAAACCACCAGCCGCTGCCGAACTGTATTTTGCCGGCGGTGACGCCATCCTGAAAAGAACCGAGAGCGGCCGAGAACACGTAGTTATCGGCGGGATTCAGGTTGTAGAGCACCATTTTTGGCAGCGCATTTTCGCGCTGGAGCAAGTCGAGATATTTGTTGAGCGGCTCGGCTTGCGGCCAGTCGCCGATGGTGTCGAAGCCGGTGTCCGGTCCGATTTCCTTGAGCGCGCGGCCGTTGACGCTGCGCAGGGCTCCGAGATGAAGTTGCTTGGTCCAACCGCGGTCGGCGTCTAGTTTTCCAAGGAACAACATAAGAACCGATGCGAATTGTTCATGCTCGGCTGGAGTGGCGACGGAGCCTGCGCGAGCCTTGGCGAAGATGGCTTCGGCTTCGCGATCGGAGCACGGGTTGGCGTAGCAGTACGGTATGCCATGGTCGGAGAGCCGGGCGCCCTGGGCGTGGAAAAAATCGTGGCGCTGCTTGAGGGCGTCGAGAAATGTTTGTAGAGAAGAGACCGCGATGTTGCTGGCGCGCTCAAGGCGCGTGATCCACGCGTTGAACGCTTCCGGTTGATCTACCAGCAAGGCTTTATCCGGGCGGAACGTGGGATAGACGCGGAACCCCGGCTGAGCGGCGGCTACCGCCTGGTGATGGGCGAGGTCTTCACAGGGGTCGTCGGTGGTGCAGACGATTCGAACGGAGAATTTTCTAAGAATGCCTTGCGCGGACAGTTTGTCATTTTGCAACGCGGCGTTGGCGCGTTCCCAGACCGATTTCGCGGTGCCTTCGTCGAGCAGATCGTCGATGCCGAAGTAGCGCTTCAGCTCCAGATGGGTCCAGTGGTAGAGCGGATTGCGGATGGTCGCCGGAACGGTGCGGGCCCAGGCGGCGAATTTTTCGTAGGGAGCAGCGTTGCCCGTACAGAATTCTTCCGCAACGCCATCCGCACGCATGGCGCGCCACTTGTAGTGATCCCCTTCCAGCCATATTTCAAAAAGATTGGCGAACTGGCGATTCGCGGCGATGTCAGCGGGCGGCAGGTGCGAGTGGTAGTCGAGGATCGGCTGCTCGCACGCATGGGAGTGATAGAGACGCTCCGCGGTTCTGGAGTGCAGAAGAAAGTTCTCGTGGATGAAATTCATGGCGCTATTTTAGCGCGGGTTTAGCGCGTGCCGGTGATGATGTCAATGGTCAACTGGTCGAGGCGCTCGTAAGGAAGGCGCTTGGTCATGATGGCGTCTTTGCTGAAGTTGTGGGCGAGCAGGGATTGCGCGGACTGCGATGAGTATTTTGCCGTGGAAGGAAGACCGGCGACGGGAGCGGTGAGTTCTTTGAGAATGGACTGGATTTCGGGGTCGGCGTTCCAGCGAGCGGCGCGTTCTTTGAAGATCAGGTAAGTGCGCATGCATCCGCGAGCGAAATCCTTGACGCCTTCATTGTCTTCGGTGCGATACGCGTGGGCGTCGAAGTGGCGGGAGCCCTGATAACCGGCGTCTTCCAGGAATTTTACGAGAAAGAAATTGCCTTTGAGATTGACCGAACCGAAGCGGTAGTCCTGGTCATAGCGGCCGGGTGCCTGATCGTTGAGATCGATGTGGAAGAGTTTGCCGGCGTCCCAGGCCTGCGCGACGCCGTGGAGAAAATTGAGGCCGGCCATTTGTTCATGCGCGACTTCGGGATTCACTCCGACCATTTCCGGATGCGCCAGCGTGGGGATGAAACCCAGATAGTGCCCGGTGGTGGACATATAGATGTCGCCACGCGGCTCGTTGGGCTTAGCCTCCATAGCGAATTTGTAGCCGTACTTTTTATCGATGTTGTATTCGCAGAGATAATCGACCGCTTCGCGGAGGCGTTTTACGGCTTCGGCAGGGCAGCGGCAGGCATCGGTCTCCACGCCTTCACGGCCGCCCCAGAGGACGAAGATCTTTGCGCCGCATTCAGCGCCCAGGTCCATTGCGCGCATCGTCTTCTGCAGCGCGTACGCGCGAACTTCGGGGTCATTGGCGGTGAACGCCCCGTCGCGGAAGACCGGATGGAAGAAGAGCGAGACCGTGGCCATAGGGACCACGAGGCCGTTCTCCTTGCAAGCGTGCTGGAAGCTGCGGACGATTTTGTCGCGCTCGGAAGGCGTCGCGTCGATAGGGACGAGATCGTTGTCGTGAAAATTGACGCCGTAGGCGCCGACTTCGCCGAGCATGGAGGCGATCTCGTCGGGGGAGATGGCGGGCCTTACGAAGTCGCCGAAGGGATCGCGGCCGCGATTGCCAACGGTCCAGAGGCCGAAGGTGAATTTATGCTCGGGTTTCGATGTGTACACACCGCTCGTCTTGGTCATAGCTTCCTTTGGGTCCTGTTCAGCCCAAAAACTTTGAAAATTACGCGCTGAAAATGGATTTGCTCGCCGGATATACCCGGCCGAAGGCGGCATAGTTTCTTTTCATTGTGGCGGCGTTTTCTGATTTTGCCGGGACGCGATGGGCCACTCGGACGATGGTGTCGCAAGCGGCGTCAACCGAGGGCCACATCTTCGCACCGACGCCGGCGAGAATGGCTGCGCCGTAAGCTGCGCCTTCTTCGGCTTCGACGATTTCGACTTCGTGACCGTAGACGTCGGCCTGAATCTGGCGCCACAGCAATGAGCGCGCACCGCCGCCGCCCAGACGTATGTTTTTCACCGGAACGTTCATCTCGTCGAAGATCATGAAGGTGTCTTTCAGGCTGAAGGCTACGCCTTCGAGGATGGCGCGTACGATGTGGCCGCGCGTGTGCGTGGCTGTGAGTCCGGCGAGAACGGCGCGCGCTTCGGGATCGAGATGCGGCGTGCGTTCGCCCATCAGGTACGGAGTCCAGAGGAGCCCGTCGGCGCCGGCGGGTGTGGCAGCGGCTTCGGCGGTGAGGATGTCGTATGGATCGACTCCTGGCTTGGGTGCGAGATTGGCGGCGAGTTGGTCGCGGAACCAGCGCAGGGAAAGGCCTGCGGATTGCGTCACGCCCATGACGTGCCATCGCCCAGGGACCGCGTGGCAGAAGGTGTGGAGGCGGCCGCGCGGATCGAGCGCGGGGCGATCGGTGGCGGCAAAGACCACACCGGAAGTTCCGATGGTGGCGCTGACTGCACCGGGCTTTACGATGCCCATGCCCGTTGCGCCTGCGGCCTGGTCGCCTGCGCCTGCGACTACCGGAGTCCCAATGACGAGGCCGGTGGCTTCGGATCCGGCAGTGTTCACTTTTCCGCAGACGTCAGGTGACTCGTGCAGCGATGGCAGCAGGGATTTATCGATCTGCGCGGCCTTCAGAACTTCGTCGGACCATTGGCGATTCGCGACGTCAAGCATCAGCGTGCCGGAAGCGTCGGCCATGTCGATGGCGCGCTCTCCCGTCAGGCGAAAGCGCACGTAGTCCTTCGGGAGCATGACGCTGCGGACGCGCGCCCAGTTCTGCGGCTCATGCTCGCGGACCCAGAGGAATTTCGTCAGCGTGAAATTCGGGAGTGCCAGATTGCAGGTGAGTTGAATAAGTCGATCGGCGCCGAGGCGCTGTGTGAGTTCGCGGCATTGCGGTTCGGTGCGGACGTCGCACCAGATCAGCGCGGGGCGAACCACGTCGCCGCGATCATCGAGCATCACCGCGCCGTGCATCTGACCGGAAAACCCGACGCAGGCGATTTGTTCGGGTTTCACCTTTGCCGCGGAAATCGCTTTGCGCGTCGCCACTGCGGCGGCTCGCCACCAATCTTCAGGGCGCTGCTCGGCCCAGCCGATTTGCGGCGAGGCGAAGGGCTGGTGTTCTTCGGTGGCGGAGGCGAGGATTTTGCCGGCGGCCCCGATGATCAGGGCGCGCGTGCCGCCAGTGCCAACGTCGATGCCGAGGACGTATTGGCTCATGGGCTTCCGCTCAATGTCAGTGGAGTGCGAGCACTGGCCGGAAGACTGCCGGCACTAGGAAGAGACAGACCGATCAAAGAGCCTCGACGGACTGGACACGGCGGCATGAAAAATGCTCGTAAATCTGTACCGTGTACGTTAACGGTGATGTATAGTACCACGCGATTTTCTGAATGCAAGCAATCACAATTTTGGTTCGGAGGCTGCCTTGGAGCCGCTCTCATTAAGCACTACGGCGGGACGAGTGGTTTTGTTTCTAGCGGCGGCGCTGGTGCTCGGCGCCGGCAGCTTTGCACAATCGGGACAGCCAACTGCGTCGGCACCCTATCGCGACGCGAAGTTGCCCGTGGAGCAGCGCGTGGCGGATCTGCTTGCGCGCATGACGATCGAGGAAAAGATCGCGCAGATGAGCAGCGTATGGGAGAACGCGGCGTTCTTCAGTGATACGAATCCGCCGCTGATCGATCAGAAACTAAACTTCTTGCCCGAGCGGGCGGCGGTGACTCTGAAATACGGGCTGGGCGAGTTTTCGCGGCCGGGCGAAGGGCGAGGGCCGCGAGCCAGCGCGGAGTTCACCAACACGGTGCAGAAGTGGGTAAAAGAAAACACCCGACTGGGGATTCCGTTGTTGTTTCACGATGAATGCCTGCACGGGCATGTCGGGGCCAAGGCGACTTCCTTTCCCGCGGCCATCGGATTGGCATCCACGTGGGATCCGGCCTTACTGCATGACGTGTTCACAGCGGTCTCTGCGGAGACGCGGGCAGCAGGCGTGCATCATTGCTTGGCGCCGGTGCTGGATCTTGCCCGCGATCCCCGCTGGGGACGCACCGAGGAGACCTACGGTGAAGATCCCTATCTGGTGACGCGACTAGGTGTGGCGGCGATCGGTGGACTTCAAGGCACGGGACCTCTACTGGACAAGGCCCATGTGTATGCCACGGCCAAACATTTCGCGGTGCACGGGCAGCCGGAGGGTGGGACCAACGTCGCCCCGGGGAATTATTCCGAGCGCGTGATACGCGAGTATTGGCTGAAGCCGTTTGAGGCCGCGGTAAACGAGGCGCACATCGCCACGGTAATGCCGTCCTACAACGAAGTGGACGGCATTCCTTCGCACAGCAACAAGTGGCTGATCGACGGAGTCTTGCGGCACGAGTGGGGATTTGATGGGCCCGTGGTGTCGGACTATTTCGGAATCACCGAATTGCGTACAGTTCATCACATCGTCGCAGACAACGAAGCGGCAGCCCGATACGCGCTGGATGCCGGCGTCGATATGGAGCTGCCGTTCGTGGCCGGTTATCCGAGCTTGATCCAACAGATCAAACAGGGAAAGGTTTCCGAAGCGGCCGTGGATCGCGCGGTGGCTCGGATCTTGCGCGTGAAATTTCAGGCGGGGTTGTTTGAGGACCCGTATGTCGATCCTACCTACGCGGAGAAGATCGCGAATTCGCCGGCCCATCAACAGCTGTCGCTTAAGGCCGCCCACGAGACAATCATCCTCCTCAAGAATCAGGGCCACCTGCTGCCGCTCGCGAAAGGGAAATACAAGAAGATCGCGGTGATCGGGCCGAATGCGGCACAGGTGCATCTCGGAGGCTACGCCAACGAACCCGGCCGCGGCGTCAGCGTATTACAGGGAATCAAAGACAAAGTGGGATCGTCGGTGCAAGTCTTGTATGCCGAAGGCTGCAAGATTACCGAGACCGATCCCGACTGGAACGCCGACAAAGTTGTGCTCGGCGATCCCCCTCTGAATACCAAGCGTATCGAAGATGCGGTAAAGATAGCGCAGCAGGCCGACGTAGTGATCCTGGCGATCGGAGGCAACGAGCAGACTTCGCGCGAAGCGTGGGCGGCGAATCATCCGGGCGATCGCGACAATCTCGACTTGCTGGGCAATCAAGATGATCTGGTGAAGGCGATTCTCGCAACCGGCAAGCCCACCATCGCACTTCTGCAACACGGCCGCCCGAATTCGATCAATTATGTCGCCGAGAACGTGCCGGCGATTCTGGACGGCTGGTATCTGGGGCAGGAAGGCGGTGCGGCCATCGCAGACGTAATTTTTGGCGACTACAATCCGGCCGGCCGGCTGCCCATCACGGTGCCGCGCTCCGTGGGCCAACTGCCCGACTACTATTATCAGAAGCCGGCGGCCAAGCGCGAATATCTCGGTGCATCGACGCTACCGCTTTTTCCGTTCGGCTGGGGCTTGAGCTATACAACCTTTAAGTATGCGAACCTGCGCATGGAACCAGCCACGATCGGCCCAATGGGCAAGACCACCGTCGCGGTCGATGTGACGAATACCGGGAGCGTCCGCGGCGACGAAGTGGCGCAACTCTATATTCGTCAGGATGTGAGCTCGGTTACTCGACCGGTGAAAGAGCTGCGCGGATTCCAACGCTGGTCCCTGAATCCGGGCGAAACGAAAACCGTAACCTTCACGCTCGGCTTCAATGAATTATCGTTCCTCAATCGCGACATGAAACGCGTCGTCGAACCCGGCACCTTCACAATCATGGCTGGCGGGAATTCCGTAGAGCTGACAGAAGCAAAACTCAACGTTGCGGAGAGGTAGCCGTAATCCGTCGAGACTGGACGTGACGAACTTTACTCCGGCCGTGGCGTGTCTTTCGGGCTCCTGGACGTGATGCCAAAGTGCCGGTCCGCGAAAGCGAGAAATTGTTTCCAATCATAATCGGTGATGCCGTGAAAGCCTTTGCGATTGTGATAGCCGACGGTGTCGCCGACAGAGGTTTCCACCGGCGGCATCTTTTCCACGCCCAGTCCTTTCTTCTCGAATAACGCGTAGACAGGCTCCGCGGCCTTCGCAGCAAGAAATGTGCCGTGTGGGTCGCCCCAATAATCCTGCTCCGCGGTAGCGAGATAAACAGGCCGCGGGGCCATCAATGCAATCAGCTCGTGAAAATCAACAGGCAGTTCATCGACGCGATCGCCGAAGGTTTTGAAATTGGCGTTGTACCAGTAAGGAAAGCGCTCGTTGATGATTTTTACGGTCTCGCCGAATTTACGGCGCACGAGATTCGCGCCGCCGCAACCGGCTTCACCCGAGAAAATGATGGCGAAGCGCTCATCCTGCGCTCCGGCCCACATAGTGACTTTGCCGTAGCGCGAGAAACCCATGATCGAAATCCTTTTCGCATCGACCGCGGAATCGGTGACCAAATAATCCATCGCGCGACTCATGCCCCAGGCCCACGCGCCCAGCGCGCCCCAATCCCCGGGGCCCAGGGACCGGTGCGATTGCGCCACATAGAATGCGCGAATACTCCTTTCGAACCCATCCTTGCTGTCGGCCTCTATGTCCGCGGCGCTAAAGGTGGCGTAGCCATAGCCGTGCTTTACGACGGCTTCAGGCCACCGATCGCCTTCCGCCACGAGAAACAAAGGAACCGGTTTGTCCGCGTGGGCCGGCAAGGTAATGCGAAGGTTCATTTTCGGACCTCCTTTCTTATCTTTGCCGGCGAAGTAGATGGTCACGGTTTTCGTTGTGGCGATACCTTTGAACGCAGGCTTCTCGCTCGCGGTAACTTCCCAGGCCATTTCCGTAGGTCGGCCAACCACCGTGCGTCCATATACATTGGTCGCGAAGAGGTTCAGTAACTCCGGACGCCGCTTCTGCGTCCAGTCTTTTGTGTTTTTGACTCTATCGCCGTTTTCCAAGACCAATGGATCGGGCAACGTGTAATTCGGAATTTTCGCTTCGTCGTACTGTGCCTTGGGATAGTCCGGCGGAAGCTGCGGCTGCTGGGCGGAGAGCGCGCACGCCAGAGCAGCGGCTACCGGCGCCGCACCTAACATGCCTGCCACTGATAAGAGTTTGCGTGCCGCCATTGTTAGTCGGGTAGTGTCGCGTCGCCTGTGATCGCGAACTGCGTTTGGATGCCCGCGGTCAGCGGAAGGGCTGCGCGCGCGGCGGGCTGACCGCCGCCTATCCACATGGTCACATTGCCGGGGACGATGCGTGTCTTTCCGGTCTCGTCGACAATGCTGAGATCGCGATCGCGTAAGGTGAATGCTACCGACTTCGACTCGCCGCGATCGAGATGCACGCGCTGGAATCCTCGCAGCGCGCGAATTGGCGCACCGCTCACTCCGACGTGAGTAAGGTACAGCTGCACGACTTCGTCGCTGGCGACAGCGCCCGTGTTCGTGACATCGACCGAAATCGCCACCGAATCTTTCGCCGAACTCTTCGCCCGGCTCAGCTTGGAGTTCTTGTACGCAAACGATGTGTAGCTCAACCCGTAGCCGAACGGATACAACGGCTCTCCATCGAAATAACGATACGTACGCTTGGCCATCGAGTAGTCGCTGAATGGTGGAAGCTGATCGACCGACTTGTAGAAAGTAACCGGCAAACGCCCCGCGGGGCTGAAATCCCCGGCGAGGGCTTCGGCGACGGCTGTGCCGCCTTCTCCGCCGGGATACCAGGCTTCGACGATCGCGGGGATATTTTCGTCCGCCCAATTTATGCCTAGAGCGCTTCCGTTGGTCAGCACCAGCACGGTCGGCTTTCCCGCAGCCGCGACCCGCTCGAGCAATTGTTCCTGCGGCGTGGGCAAATCCAGGCGCGTGCGATCGCCGCTGGCAAAGCCTTCCGCATGGACCTTCATTTCCTCGCCTTCGATTCTCGGGGACAATCCAAGCACCATGACAACCAGATCGGATTTCAAGGCGGCGTCCACGGCTTCCTGTGTTTGGCCGCCGGGCAAGCTCCAGATCAGGCGGGCCTCGGCGCTGCGAATAGTCTGGAAATATTCAATCTTTACCGCGTAGGCGCGGTCTTTTTCCAGATGCACTGCCTTGGTCATCACAGTCGCGGGATGATGAACGTTCCAATCTTCTCCAAGCAGCTGGCCGTCGAGCCACATGCGGTGGCCGTCCTGACCGCTGAAGCCTAAGACGTACTCGCCGCTCACCGGCGGCACCAAAATGCCGGTCCAGCGTACCGAATAATTGTTGGGAAGCTCATGCGAGATGCCGGTGTCGCCCCACGCGAAGTCGACCAAGGCATCAGTACGGGTCATCACCGGGGTGTCTTTCAACTCGATGTTGCTGAAATATTCACCTTTCAGGCCATGCTCCTTGCGCGACTCATCGGGATAAAGAGCAGCAGCTGGAACCACATGGGTCACCGGCCCGGTAAGCCCGGTGCCCTCCACGTAGGTGATTTTCGCTTGCGGAAAGCGCGTGCGGATTCCGGCGAGAATGGTCACCGGCTTCGACGGTGTCCCGGCATAGTTGCCGATCAGCGCGTCAAGGTTGTCGGCGTCGGGACCAATCACCGCGATCGACCCAGGAGCTTGTTTGAGCGGCAGCAGCCCACTCTTGTTCTTCAGCAGCACGATGGATTCACGAGCCGTCTTGAGCGCCAGTTGACGATGCGCTTCCGTGTCGTTCTCTGTGGGCGTTATCTTCGAATAGGGAACCATTCCGGCGGCATCGAACAAGCCCAACCGTATCCGTGCGGTGAACAAGCGTCGCAACGATTCATCCAGCACGCTTTGCGGCAGCAGGCCTTGTTTCACCGCATTGAGCGTAGCTTCGCGTTCGGTCTGCACCCGCGTGCGAGGCGCACCGCAGATCAGGTCCGTGCCGGCCTTGAACGTATCAGTGACGCCCTGTTCAGGCGTTTTCGCGAATTTGTGGCCGTTGAAAACGTCGGTGACCGCACCGCAATCCGAGACCACGTAGCCATGAAATCCCCAATCCTGGCGCAGATGCTCTTGCAACAGCATGCCGTTTGCGCAGGCCGGCTGGCCGTTAACGGCGTTGTAGGCGCACATTACGGATTCGGCCTTTGCCTCCATGACCGTTGCGCGGAACGCGGGGAAGTAAGTGTCCTCCATGTCGTGGCGAGAGACGTTGATGTTGTCGCTGTGCCGCGTGGCTTCCGGTCCGCTGTGCACTGCGAAGTGTTTCGCCGTAGCCACCGTTTTCAAATATTTTGCGTCGTTCCCTTGCAAGCCGGTGATAAAGGCGATGCCCATCCGCGAGGTCAGATACGGATCTTCTCCGTACGTTTCCTGCCCGCGGCCCCAGCGCGGGTCGCGAAAGATATTGATATTGGGAGACCACACGGTCAGGCCCCGATACCAATCCGTCGAGCCGTCCGGATGTACCGTCTCCGCATACTTCGCTCGGAACTCCGTGCTGATTACATCCGCCACCTGATGGATCAGTGATTCGTCGAAAGTCGCTGCCAGCGCGATGGCTTGCGGAAACACTGTCGCCGTGCCCGCGCGCGCTACTCCGTGCAGTCCTTCATTCCACCAGTTGTATTCGGGTATTCCCAGGCGCGGGACCCCGTCGGCGGTATGGCCGATCTGCGAGACCTTTTCCTCCAGGGTCATTCGCGACACCAGGTCGGCGGCGCGCTGTTCGACGCTCAGAGCAGGATTCTTGTATGCAGGTTCGGCTAAAGATTGTTGTCCCAGAATCCGCGCCGGGATGGCGAAAAGAAAGAACACAAACAACGATGAGACCAGTTTCTTGCGCATGTGCCTCTCGCTCAATCGGGTGGCTCGGAAAAACGGGGCGAGTATAGCACTGCCGTTAACGTACACGGCCCTTTGAATTTAACGTTTTTCGTGTTTCAGAACGGCCATTTAACGTAAAATGCGTGACCGGTTCGAGAGCCCGCCCGACATGAGCAAGGAACGCCGTGGAATTCACCTGATTGCCGAGATGGCCAACGTGTCCATCGGCACCGTCGATCGCGCGCTGCACGGCCGAGGCGGTATCAAGGATGACACCCGCCAGCGCATCTTGCAGATTGCCCGGCAAATCGGCTACACCCCCAACCTGGCGGCCCGTGCGTTATCCGTGGCCAAGTCCCGCGCGCGCATCGGCGTATGCATGCCCCGCGAAATCCACTTTTTCTACGATCAGCTGTGGAGCGGAGTTGTGGATGAGGGGCGCCGCGTGGCGCAGTTGGGAATCGAGTTCGTGCATCGCCCCGTCAAAGTCTTGGGTGAAGGGGATACCCAGGCGTTCCGCGAATTGGTCGAGAGCGGCGTCGACGGCATCATCCTAACAGCCGGAAATCCACGGGATCTGAAACCCCTGATCGATGATGCGGAGCACAGAGGTATCCGCGTCGTTTGTGTGTCCACCGACGCACCCGAAAGCCGCCGGTCTACCATCGTGTGCGTCGAGCCCCGCCTGAATGGAAGCATCGCCGGCGAGTTGATGGGAAAATTTGTCCCACCTGGATCGAAGGTAGCCGTCGTCGCCGGAATGCTCACTGCTGAAGATCACCGCAAGAAGACCGACGGCTTTGCCGAGGCCTTTCCCAAAAATTGTCCAGGCGGCAAAATCGTGAGCGTGATCGAGGGTCACGAGGACGAGGACGAAAGTTTCCAGAAGACCTTCGATCTGCTGCGTCGCGTTCCCAGCTTGGCTGGCCTTTACGTGAATACCGTGAATTGCCTTCCGGTATGCCATGCGCTTGGCGCACGCGGGCTGGCCGGCAAAGTCAAGCTCATCACCACGGATCTGTTCGCCGAGATGTCCACGTATTTCGAAAAGGGCACGATCGCTGCATCCATCTATCAACAGCCTCACCGCCAGGGCCAGATAGCGATTCGGCTACTCGCGGACAATTTGACCACGAAAGCGAATCTCCCACCGGCGATTCACCTCAGTCCCGGCGTCGTGATGTTGTCCAACTTGCATCTGTTTCGCGAAATGCGGCAAAGTGACGCCAAGCTTGGCGATTTGCTGGCAAAATCCCGCATAACAATTCCCGCCTGAAATAACGTTGTGCCCGTTTTATCGCTCACCAATTCGCGGCGCCCACGCACAAATTTGTAAAATTGCGTACAGAAATAACGTTGTGGCGACTGCGTCGGTGGCAATCGCACGCCGTTGGTTCTGAAACGGATGTCGGGTTTCAACCGAAACAAAAACGTCGGGGCAAAACGCGCGGCCAACCCCAGTCGATCGCCATGCTCAACAAGTTCAGGCCAGCCGACGACGTCGCATAACTACCCTGTTATCAGCCATGTAGAAGCAATTTGGTCATGTGCCTTCTTCGAATTTTAGCGGTCCGCAGCACCGGATTAGGTGCTTTCAGGTTCACCCCGGGGAGGCCAAGTGCTTGACTCTGGAGTTGCAGATCTCGCGTGCGCTGCAGCATATATCTCGCTCCATTAGATCGAAAAAAGCTCTTGACAACCAGGATCGATTAGAGTGATCCTCCGTGTACGTTAACGGTGATACCAAATCACCGGGGGTGGAGGTCTGAAGATGAATTTTCGTTCCTCTGTGTGTGTGTCTGTGGTTGCTCGTGCATTAAAATCTTTTAGTATCCGCCATGCAATGATGCTTGGCGTTTTGTTTTTGGGGCTCTCTTCTCTAGCTTTCGCGCAGGACGCCACGGTCGTTGGCACCATCACCGATCCGTCCGGCTCTGCGATTCCGGGAGCAAAAGTAACCGTAACCAGTGTGGAGACTGCGGCCACGCGTACGGTCACGACCAACGAGTCGGGCCAGTTCGTGCTGCCCGAACTGCACATTGGTCACTACGATGTGAAAGTGGAAGCGGCCGGCTTCAAGACCGAAGAACAGAAAAGCCTTGTCCTTCAGGTCGGTGACCGTCTTCGCTTGGATTTCCAGATGCAAGTCGGCGGCGCGCAAGAGACCGTAACGGTCGAAGCGAATGCTGTCCGCGTGCAGGCCGATTCCGGTGAGGTCAGCAACGTCATCACCGGCCAGCAGTTGTCGCAAATCGCCGTGAACGGTCGCAGCATTTATCAACTCGCGGCTCTGACGCCCGGAGCCTCTAGCGTCATCAACAACTATGTCAATACACCAGTCGGCGGAGACGCTGGTGTGGAGTTCAACGGTCTACGACAGAACCACAACATTTATTTGCTCGACGGTGGCGAGAATGATGATCGCGGCGGCGCGGGTGGCATGAGCATCGCTCCCTCCACCGATGCCATAGCCGAGTTCCGGGCCCTCACTTCCAACTACAGCGCCGACTACGGCCTGTCTTCAGGCGGCACCATGACCATGGTGCTGAAGTCCGGCTCGAGCACCCTTCATGCTTCGGCGTGGGAATTTAACCGCAATGATGCCTTGGACGCTCGCAACTTCTTTACCCCTGCCACGAACCTTAGTGGCAGTCACAATCCGGTGCCCAAACTTCGGTTGAATGTGTTTGGCTTCAACGTCGGCGGCCCGGTCACCTTCGGCAAGCTCTACAATCCGGATCGCAAGCGCACCTTCTTCTTCTACAATATGGAATGGCGCCGCCTGATCGTCGGCAATATCAGTGGCGGACAGACCGTGCCAGATCCGGCGACCTACGGCGGGAACTTCGGGGCTACGACTATTAACGTCCCGGATGCAACCAAGGTCGCTCCCTCCGTTCTGGCCAAGAACTGCCCCGGTGGCGTACTGCCGGCCGGCATCGTTCAGGGTTCGCCCTTCCCGGGCAACACCATTCCCACTTGCATGCTCGACCCCAACGCTCAAGCCTTGGTTCAGGCCGGTATTTTCCCGGCGCCGACAAATGGCAATAAATTCTTCGGTAGCACCAACACTCCGACAAACTTGAAGGAAGAAGTGGTCCGCATCGACCACAACTTCACCAGCAAGTTCTCAGTGTTCGGCCACTTCATCGCCGAGCAGGTAACCCAGGGCTATTCAATTAGCCAGTGGAGTGGTGCTAACGTCCCGACGGTTGGCGACACCTTCGGCAATCCGTCGTACAGCGCTGTCGTCCATACCACCTACGCCATCAGTCCCAACCTGCTGAACGAAGCCGCTTTCAACTACAACGGCAATCGCATCAACATTATTCCCTTTGCGGGCTCGGGCTTAGCCAGCTTGGCTCTACCTGCTGGTTACGATGGCACCAATAGCCGGTTGTTCAGTGGACCCAATAACTTGGACCGCATCCCCAATATCGACCTGAAAGGCTCCACCGGCACGCAGTTTGAAATTTCTAGCTGGCCGTGGGTCAATAAAGCGGATGACTACCAGTTGCGTGACGACGTTTCCATCACCAAGGGTGCGCACCAGATCAAGTTCGGGGCCAGCTGGGCGATCTACAAGAAGGTCCAGGACCTGTTCGGTACCACCCAGGGAAGCTTCAACTTTGACGGCACTTTCACCGGCAATGACTTCGCTGACTTGCTCCTCGGCACTGCGAAGGGCTATAACGAACTCGCCGTGCAAGACAGCGGCAAGTGGAACAACGTCTCCTGGGCCGCTTACGTTCAGGACAACTGGCGTGTAAACCGTCGGCTTACCTTGAACCTCGGCCTGCGCTGGGACGGCGTGCCGCACACCTACGAAGCCAACAACCGCATGGGCAACTTCTATCCTAACCTCTACGACCCAGCTCAGGCGGCGCTGCTCAATCCAGACGGCACGATCAATCCGGCTAGCCCGGGCCTCGGCTTCAGCCCCAACCCGATTCTCGCTGGCGTTCCGTTGTACCTGAACGGCATCGGGATTCCGGGTCAGAACGGTGTGCCCAAGGGCTTGGTGGACAACCACTGGAATTCGTTCGGACCACGTATCGGTTTTGCCTACGACCTGACTGGCGGCGGCAAGACGGTTGTCCGCGGCGGCTTCGGCATCATGTACGAGCGCATTCAGGGCAACGACATGTACGACGCTGGCCCGAACATCCCCTTCAGCTTGGCGGTGAACGCGCCGGCTCCAGTCGAGATGGACAATCCTCGGCTCTCTCTGGCAACTGGCACAGCCGGTACCCTTCCGATCATTCCGGCGGATATCACCGGTTTGAATAAGCAAGACTACAAACAACCTGCCAGCTACCAATGGAGCCTCGGTGTTCAACACTCGCTGGGCACCAAGACCGTCCTGTCCGTGGCTTACGTCGGCAACACCAACCGCTTCCAGAGCTTCCGAACTCAGTACAACTTACCCGATCAAGCGGCTCTAATTCCCATTATCAATGGCGTCGCTGGTGCGAACTACTCCACTGCGGCCGGCTTGCCCTATCCGGGCTTCCGCTCGCTCCGACTTTCCACCAACGGATCGAACTCTCATTACAACGGCTTGCAGATTGACTTGAACTCGCAGCTGAGCCGCGATCTTTCGCTGCGCGCCTTCTACACCTACTCCCGGACGATCGATCCGGTCAACGGCAGCACGTCCGGTACTACCGGTGGCACGGGCGGTGGCGACTTGCAAGATGTTTCCAATCCCTACCTTGGTTGGAGATACGACGTGGGCCCGAGCGGGTTCGATCGTACTCACAACGCCGTCGTCAACTTCATCTACGACATTCCGGTCTTCCGGAACAACTCCAGCCGTCTGGTGAAAACCACGCTGGGTGGATGGCAGGTCTCTGGTATCGTCACCTTTGTATCCGGCCTCCCATTCAACATCGGTCTCACTGGCGGCCAGGGTGGCAATGGCTTGCCGAATGCGACCAACCGGCCCGATCTAGTGGGCAAGGTCTCCTATCCGAGTACGGTCTCTCCGACCGGCCAGCAGGTCATTCAGTATTTGGATCCTTCGGCCTTTCAGAAGCCGGCGGTGGGCGACTTTGGAGACCTGGGTCACAACGCAGTCCGTGGACCGGGTCGCGACAACTGGAACCTCTCGCTGTTCAAGAGTTTCGTCTTCTCTGAAACTCGCGGCAGCCGATTGGAATTCCGCCTCGAAACCTTTAACACCTGGAATCACACCCAGTTCAACCAGGTCAGCAACAACTTCGGCGCCAGCGACTTCGGCCAATTCAAGTCTGCTTTTGACCCGCGCATTCTGCAGCTCGGGTTGAAGCTGTACTTCTAAGTCGAGGACCAGTAGTTCACACCCAGCCACGGCGGAGCAGGTTGCAAAACCTGCTCCGCCGTTTTTCTTTTTCATGGGGCTTGCACTTTGTACCTCCGCCTACTCTGGCCGCGAACCAAATCTTCGATGCCACAAACTCCCCGCGATTTGCTAGGGTAAATTTGTAATGTACAAATCGCTCTTGGTTGGTCTAGTTCTGCTCTCGTCCTTTCACGGACACCCGCTCAGCGCGCAAGGCGAGCGATCGCGTGCTTCCTCCCCCGAGAGCCTTGCGCAGGCCGAAAAACATTGGCGGTCGGTCGTGCAAAGAGATCCCAATAACGCAGCCGCGTTCGCCACTCTCGGCGTGGTGTTTTCGCAAGAAAAGAAATTCGACGACGCGATCCGCGCCTACAAAAAGGCGCTGGCAATCGATCCCAAACTGCCTGGGCTGCATTTGAATCTCGGACTCGCGCACTTCAAGCAGGGAAATTTCCCCGCGGCGATCGCTCCGCTTAAAGCCGCACTGGCAGCTGACCCACAGAGCGCGCAAGCTCGCACCCTGCTCGGCCTAAGCTACTACGGCGCAAAGAATTTTGCCGACGCGTCCACGCAGCTCGCGGAAATCGCCAACCTCGATCCCGGCAACCTCGAACTCCGCCGCGTCCTGGCCCAGAGCTGCCTGTGGGCTAAAAAATACGATTGCGCCCTCGAGCAATTCCGTCAGATTCAGACCCAGGACCCCAATTCCGCGGCCGCCCACATGCTCAGCGGCGAAGCTCTCGATGGGCTAGCGCGCACGCCCGAAGCTATCACCGAATTCGAAGCTGCCGTCAAAATCGCGCCCAGAGAAGCCGAGGTAAATTTCGGTCTCGGCTACCTGCACTGGAAGCTTTCGCAATTCGACGAAGCCACGAAATATTTCAACGCCGAACTCGCCATCGATCCGAATCACCCCCAAGCGCTCGCCTATCTCGCCGACATCGCCTTCAAAAACAACGAAGCGGACAAGGCTTTGCCGCTGCTCCAGAAGGTCGTCAAGCAGCGCAATGACATTCGCATCGCGTACGTCGATCTGGGCGCCATTCTGACGCAGCGCAAGCGTTACACCGAAGCTCTTGCGGCCCTCAAACAGGCGGTCAAGCTCGACCCCTCCCAGCCCGATGCCCATTTCCGCCTCGGAAAGCTGCACCAGACCATGGGCAACATGACCGCCGCAGAACAGGAATTCGCCAAGGTGCGAGAACTCCACGAAAAGCAGAATGAGGATGTGGCGTCCAAGATGGTGCGCCCGGCGCCGACCATGCCGCAATAGACCTCAGCGGCGTTCCGATGCTCGCGAATACTCGCGAATCTTCGCGTCAGGATACGATATAACTGACGGATGTAGTAACCGGATCCTCATACAATCGGTTCGTGGCGGTTGCGCGAAGTGCCATATCTCGAACTCCTGCTTGAATTTATCCGGGGAGCCACCATAATTGGAGGTATTCTGGTGCGTCGGACACCAGCCCAATGCAATGCCCTCTGTGTCAGGCTGACAATCCACCCAGCGCGGACCACTGCACAAAATGCAGCACGCCGCTGCCATTGCCTGATGCCACCCTGTCAGGCACGCTTGGCGGGGGCACCGCCGTAGGCCGTACCGAGGCCTGGTCCGTCGCCGTCACTCCTCGCCCGTCCAGCGAAGCCGCCTCCAAAGGCCAGCTCGAACCCGGCACCATCCTCGCGGATCGTTTTGAGATTCTCCAGCTCCTAGGCCAGGGCGGAATGGGCGCGGTCTACAAGGGTCGCGACCTGGAGCTGGAACGTCTCGTCGCCCTAAAATTGATCCGTCCGGACCTGGCCAGCCACCCTGAAATTCTTCGCCGCTTCAAACAGGAGCTCATCCTCGCCCGCGAAGTCACCCATCGCAACGTCATCCGCATTTTCGATCTTGGTCAGGCCCAGGGCATCAAGTTCATCACCATGGAGTATGTCGAAGGCCGCGACCTTCGAGGCTTGATCCACGAAAAAAACAAGTTCACCACCGAAGAAGCCGTTCCCATCGTCCTGCAAATCTGCGCCGCCCTCGATGCTGCTCACAGCGCCGGCGTCGTGCACCGCGACCTGAAACCGCAAAACGTCATGGTCGATAAAGACGGTCACGTCTATGTGATGGACTTCGGCATCGCGCGCTCGCTCGAGACTCCCGGCATGACGCAAACCGGCGCGCTGATGGGCACGCCCGAATACATGTCGCCAGAGCAGGCCAAGGGCGAGAAAGTCGACGCCCGCTCCGATCTGTTTGCGCTCGGCATCATCATCTACGAAATGCTCACCGGCATCTCGCCGTTCAAGGCTGACACCGCGATGGCCATGATGTTCAAGCGCACCCAGGAACGCGCCACGCCGCTGGCGCAGCTGAACCTCGGCATCCCTCCCATCATCAGTGACATCGTCGCGAAAACTTTGGAGATCAAGCCCGACCAGCGCTATCAAACCGCCCGCGCAGTCATCAACGACCTCGAAGCCTGGCAGGCCGGCGCCGCCCACAACACCATCATCCCCACGTCCACGCGCATCCGCTATATTCCCAGTTACAAAAAGTGGATCGCCGTCGGCGCCGCTGTCGTCGTCCTCGGCGGCGGCGTGTACTTTTTCCAGCGCACCTTCACCCTTCGTCCTTCCAGCGGCTCGGGCGCGCCCGTCAAGCCCGTCTCCCTGGCGATCCTTCCGTTCCACAATGATTCCTCTGACGCTGCTACGGACTGGATGGGCACCAGCCTCTCCGATATGCTCAGCCGTGAAATCGGCCAGTCTATGCGATTCAATACGGTTTCATCTGACAGAATCCACCAGATTTTGCGTGACTCTCATGTGCCCGCCAATTCCTCCTTCGATGGCGACATCCTTCGCCAGTTGGCCGACCTTTCCAGTGCCGACTTCATGGTCTGGGGACATTACGTCAGGCTTGGCGATCAGGTTCGCATCGATGCCACCCTCGGCGATTTCAAAAATCCCGGCCGCAACAAGCAGTTGCAGGTGCAGGTCGCCGGCGAAAAAGACTTTCTCAATGGCGTGCATCAACTCGCCGAGCAAATCCGCAACAATCTCGCGGTTTCCTCCGACGTCCTGAACGACCTGAAAGCCAGCTCCTTCAAGATCAGCTCCCAGTCGGTCGCCGCCCTCCGCTACTACGATCAAAGCATGCAACTCCTGCGCGACGGCAAAAATCTCGACGCCGTGAAATCTCTGGAATCCGCCGTCAAGGAAGATCCGCAATTCGCTCTGGCCTGGTCGCGCTTGGCCGCCACGCAGTCCGAGCTCGGCTACGACGCCGATGCCGAGCGCAATTCCCGCAAAGCTGTCGACCTGGGTCAGCAGCTGCCTGCCGCCGAAAAGTACCTCATCGAGGCCAGTAGCGCCCGCATCCGCAGAGACGGCAAGAAAGCCATCGACGCTTACGAGAACCTGGCGAAAACGTTCCCCAACGACACCGACATCGAATACGATCTGGGCCGGCTGTACATCGGCAAGGGCGACTACGACAAGGCCCGTGCGCAGTTTCAGAAAATCCTTCAGTCCAATCCGAAGAATATCAACGCGCAGTGGCAGCTCGGGGTTGTCGAAGTGCAGCGCGACAATCCACAGGCGGCTCTGGCCCCGCTCAATCAGGGGGTTAGCCTCGCGATCCAATCCGACAACCAGGAACAGAAGGCCCTCATCCAGCTCGCCATCGGCATCGCCTACCGCCTGATGAACAAGCCCGACGACGCCGTTCGTAGTTACAAAGAGTCCATGGAAATCAGCAAGAAGCTCGGGCTCAAGCGCCTTCTCGCCGGTAATCTTACCGAAATGGCGCAAGTGCAGAATTCACTCGGCAAGCCTAAGGATGCGCTAGCTAGCTACCAGCAGGCCCTCGATCTGTTCCACGAAATCGGTACGAAAAAGGAAGCTGGCGACGTCCTGATCAATCGCGGCGTGCTTTACAACGGCTGGGGCGATTACGACAAGGCCCTCCAGGATTACAAGGAGTCCTTGCAGATTCAGCGGGATACCGGCGACGAAAATTATCAGGCCCTGTGCCTCAGCAACATCGGTGCCGCTTACCTCAATAAAGGCGATACCGACAATGCGCTCACCTATTTGCAGCAGGCTCTGCAGGTGCGCCAGAAGCTTGCCGACCCCGAATACGTCGGTCAGGCGCAGAGTTCTCTCGCCGATGTCTACATCGCCACCGGCGATTACGATCAGGCCATCAAGACCATCTTCAGCGCGCTCGACACTTCGCATAAGGCCAACGACATTCGTGGTGCGGCCGCCGAGTCCCTGCAGATGGGCACGGTACAACTCGCGCAGGGACGTTTTGGCTCCGCCGTCAGCGCCATGCAAGCTGCCGTCAAGAATTATCAGGCCAGCGGAGACAAGGGCCGCGATTTGATCAGCTCACTCAACAATCTGGCCGACACCTTGGCGCAGGCGGGCCGTGGCGACGAGTCCGCCAAGCCACTGGCCGAGGCCCAGGAATTGGCGCGCGACCAAAAGAATGCCGGTATCGAGAGTGCCGTGTCTGACGTGCAGGGCGATGTCGCTTTCTACCGCGGCGATCTCAAAGCCGCGCGCTCCGCTTACGAGCAATCTCTGCGCGCCGGCAATCAGGCCAAAGATCGCACTCTGGTTCTGTCCGCGAAACTCAATCTGACCCGCGTCGCGATCGCCGAGGGCCGCTCGCAACCTGCTCTGGCGGACCTGCGCTCCATCATTCAGGAAGCCGACCGCCTGAACCTAAAATATTTATCGGTTCGCGCCTCGGTGGACCTCGCGCAGGCCCTGATTAACACCAAGGATTACGCGCGCGCCCGCCAGGAACTCGAACGCGCCCTGGGGCGCAGCGAAAAACTGGGCTCGCGCCTGGAAACCGCGCGCATCCACTATCTGATGGGAGACGCCATGCGCCTCGCCGGCGAAACTTCGGACGCCTCCCGTCAGTACCAGCAAGCCCTCCAGATCTTCGACGCCCTGAAGAAAGAACAAGGCGCCGAGCGCCTCCTGGATCGCTTCGACCTGAAAACCATCTACGCCGAAGCTAGCCGCTGGGTCTCCACCCTCCGCGGCTAGCACGCAAATAGACTCCCGTTTTGCGCCTCGTGTACCTCAGGCCTTAAGGCTGAGGATTTAGATTCCAATCCGGCAACAATGCAGATTACCGCGGGCCTTGAGTTCTTATCTCGTGTGTTCGGTCGGAACGATTCGGCTGCAAACACGATCCATCGAAGCCCGCTGTCAAAAAAGAAGCGGGCGGCCGTTTGCGGCCGCCCGCGATCTCTGACTAACTTATTCGGCGAACTGCCAACTGTTAAAAGGGAACTGATACCGGAACAGCTGAGTTTCCGGCAAGATCCGTCCCGTTCAAGTTGATCGTTCCGTGCTGTGTTTTCACGCTGAACGTGCTGGTTACCGAGCCAGTATGTGCCGGCGCAAGGAACAGGAAGGGCCCGCATGTGACCACGCCTGAACCAAGGCTGCTGTCCGCAAGCGGTGGATCGTCGCACTTGAACGTGATCTTTACCGTCCCGCCGCGCGAGTTTGTATTTACCGTCTTGCTGAGGAACGTAATTGTCGGCCGCGTTGTATCAATGTTGATCTGCACGGTCTTGAACGACGCCCAATTCGATGTTTGGTCGTTCTTCACTCGGAACTTCAGTTCTTCCGTGCTCGCGCAATCTGTCGCGAAGTAATGCAGGATATACCGTCCTTCGCCGAACGTCTGGCCGCTGGCGGTGTCCTGGGTGATGGTTTTGTTGGCCGTGAAAATTCCTCCAGGAACCAGCGGGCAGGCTCCGGAGTTGTTCAGCGCGATATCCGTCGCGATCGGGTAGGTCGTATCCGGCACCGGCGGAGTCACCGTCGCTTTGTTGGTGCCAAACGTCACGCTTTGGATTGGTGCCGGTAGGAAGCCGTTGGCCGGCAGCGGATTGAAGAACGGATAGATTGCCGGGCTGGCAAAGAACTTCACGCTCACCGTCGTGGCTTTCTGCCAGCAGGGCAGCACGGTCGGCGCCAGGCAACCCAGCAGGTTAGCCGACGTTACCACCGGCAGTGTGATTGGCAGCGGCATGTTCAGCACCGGAATAAACGTCGAGTTCGTTGTTCTCGTTGTGCCCCCCGCAATCGGATCGCCGCCCACAAATTGCGTCAGCGTATTCTGCGGGCACAGCTGAGTCGCCAACACGCCGGGATTTTCGAACGTGCAGTTGCTCGCCGTGCTCACCCAATTGTCCGTGCCCATCAAGAAGCCCGCTCCCGTGTCCGGCGCGATCTGATTTTGCGAGGTTGGCGTATCGATGCTGTCAAACGTCGCCTTGAACAGGACATCGCGCGCAGGTGATTGCGGGCAGTTCGTTCCCGAAGCCTCTCCGGTCCCGCCGATCGTGCACGTGATCGTGAACGCCTTGCACTGCGGATTGCCGGCCCCATCCAGCTCGCCACTGAACCGCATGCACACCGCCGGTCCCGCCGAGGTGCCATGCACCAGCGCTGCAAAGCTCCCCGGTGGCACCGCCGTGTCGGCTACCGTGGGAGTCGGAGTGTCCCCGAGGTTAGCATTACTATTGATGTAATTCGCCCCAAACTGAATGTGCTGTCCACCTGTACTGTTGAAGTTGAAGATCGGCGTCAGGGATGCTGGCGAGTCCGGATCAATCGGCGCGCCCACCAACGTGCCCCCGGTCTGCACGCCCGCCACTGTGCAGTTGGTCTTCAGGAACAAGGATGCTCCAGCGACGAAGCCTCCGCCGTCCAGCAGTGTGAACGTAACTGTCGATGGCCCGCTCGGCAGGAACCCGCTTATATCGATTGGGGTTACGCCCCCGGCATTGTCTGCATTTGGCGATTGTTGAACCAAGACAGAGTTGCCGGCATTTGCGAAGTCATCCGGGTTCCGTCCGTTTAGTTGATTACCGCCCGCGGGTACCTGATAGTTTGTCGTGAAGCAATCATTAAGAAGTGTTCCATTATTGTTGTCCGCTGGCCCGCCCCGGCACACATTGCCATCAGGATGATGATCGGTGTTCGCTGGCGTGCCGTTTATCGCAAGCGTGACATAGTTGTCCTCGAGGACGAACCCAGAACCGTCAGGAGTGGATGATACCGTTCCGGTGCGGTCTGTCGCGGGGCAGCTCAGGCTCAGGGTTGTGCTGCCATACGTAAATGGATTCGATAGCGTGGCATTTCCATTTGACGGCGCCACGATCGTCGGATCGAAGAGCTTGATTGCGCCGGCAGCACCGGTTAGGTCCACGCTCTTTGAGCTCTCCAGACCATAAAAAAAAGTGAGGGAGGCGTGCTCCAAAACTCCTGGAGCCGACGCTGAACTGAAAGCGACAGTCACGGAGCAGGCTGCCGGTGCGTTCAACGTTACACCCGTGCAGGTGTCTTGCACCTTGCTAAAATCCCCTGCTTGCGCTCCCCCGATGCCGACGCTTGCGACCGTCACCGATCCTTCTCCGGTCACGCTGAACGTCGCCGTTTGCGCGGCTGTTGGGGACGTACCTCCGGTCGGCACCGCGAATGACAAATGACTCGGCGAGACCGTTACGTTCTGAGCTATGGCTACCGCTCCCAAACAACACACCGCCGCGATCAGAGTGATCGAACGCACGACCACCTTCCATGCCATCATTGTTCTTCTCCTTGAGGCGCCTGAACTCGTATTATTTTCCAGAAATTGATTGCCCTGCAGGCCTTCCAAATGACCTTCAACGGTTCATGGGATACAGCGGGGACTTGTGTCTCGCGCCGACCAGCGCACAAAACCGGCGTGATTGTCCCTCTCGGGTCGCTAAGTTGTCAACAACAAAGCGGTTCCAGGACTACCATTCTGGCAGTAATGATCCGGAATTCTCCGTCGCTAGCCTCCTTTGCGTCGCGTACCGCAATCGCCACGCCGCTGGCTGGACGAGTTCCGGGCTGGACTTCTTCCACCACTTGCCTGGGCGTCCCGGGCTCATCCTCGACCTCGCATCAGCAACTCCATTCACTGCAATGGGATGGCTATCCCAATGCCTCGAGCCGATCGATTGCCCCAACCACCCTCACAACAAAAATCGCTATCCAACTCGATAGCGCCTATCCATCCGGATAGCCAAAGCTCTTGATGGCAGCAGTGTCGCGCCGGGTCTCGATTTCCCTTGAGTCCGAGGTACTCCTTGTGATAGTATCTGTTATGTTATCTGCGCCAGGAGATGTCTCTGGCGCATTTGCATTTTAGAGGAGGCAAGTGTCCTGTTTTTAATACGATACGGACCCGCCCGTAAGCCCCTTAAAATGAATCTGGTACCAAAACAGTAGAGAGCTGGTCGCGAAGCAAGATTCAGCCGCGCTTCCCACAAGTCATCCCTGGGGGATTTTGGCGACCCATCTTTCGGCAAAACGATGTGCTCTTTTGCACCCGGTATTTTGGCAAGGCCAGCAGAATGAAAGACTTCCGCACTCTTTGCCCGAAACCATGGCGGTGGGTTTCCCTCCGGAAAAACGTGTCTGGGGATAAACCTGCCGCCGCTGGTGCCGTCGCGGCGGTCCTCAGCTTCGGCCGCAAGCAACTGGTCTGCTATACTCGGAAGGTTATGCTCTCGGTCAACAATGTCTCCATGCGCTTCGGTCCGCGCATCCTGTTCGAGGATGTCACCTGCACCTTTATGGCTGGGCGCCGCTACGCCATTTCCGGCCCCAACGGCGCCGGCAAGTCCACACTGATGAAAATCCTCACCGGCGAACTCGAGCCCACCAAAGGCTCGATCACGCGCCCCAAGCGCCTCGGCATCCTCCGCCAAGATCAGTTCGCCTTCGACGAATTTCGCGTCATCGACACCGTCATCATGGGCAATTCCGCGCTCTGGAAAGCCCTGCAGGAACGCGATGCGCTTTACGAAAAGCCGCACGACGAACTCACCGACGCCGACGGCATGCGCCTCGGCGAACTCGAAGGTATCGTCGGTGAAGAAGGCGGTTACACCGCCGAATCCGACGCCGGCACGTTGCTAGACGGACTGGGCATCGAAATCGATCTGCACGAACGCAAAATGGGCGAGCTTCAGGGCGGCCAGAAAGTGCGTGTGCTGCTGGCGCAAGCGCTATTCGGTAATCCCACTGCGCTACTGCTCGACGAGCCCACCAACAACCTCGACCTTGATTCCGTCCACTGGCTGCAGAAATATCTGACCGAATACGAGGGCGTGTTGATCGTGATTTCCCACGATCGCCACTTTCTGAATTCAGTCTGCACCCACACGGCGGATATCGACTACGAAAGCGTGATCATGTACGTGGGCGGTTACGACGACATGGTCATCGCCAAAACACAGATTCGCTCACGCATCGAATCCGAGAACGCCCAGCGCGAAAAGAAAATTGCGCAGCTCAACGAATTCATCGCACGCTTCTCCGCCGGCACGCGTTCCGCGCAAGCCACCTCGCGTAAGAAAGAAGTCGAGCGCCTGCAAACCTCTGAGCTGGCCCGCTCCAACATCCAGCGCCCGTACATCAAGTTCGACATGAAGCGCAATTCCGGCCGCCATCCGCTGGAAATCAAGAGCGTCGAAAAATCCTACGACACGCTTAAAGTGATTCCGCGTTTCACCGCCAGCATCACCCGAGGCGAAAAAATCGCGCTGATGGGCCGCAACGGAGCAGGGAAGACCACCATGCTCAAATCCCTGGTTCGTAACGCGCCCGGGTTCATCGACGATTCCGATAAGCAATTTCCCGTCAACGGCGGCCAGGTCATCTGGGGACACGAAGTCAGCGTGGGATACTTCGCGCAGGATCACACCGACTCCATCACCCGCGACAACACTCCCGCCATCGAGTGGCTCTGGCAATTCGATCCCAGCGCCAACCAGCAGGAACTCCGCGGCTTAATGGGGCAAATGCTGTTCAGCGGCGAAGACGCGCTGAAACCCACGCGCGCGCTGTCCGGCGGAGAATCTGCGCGCCTGATCTTCTGCAAACTCATGCTGCAGAAGCCGAATTTCCTGGTCCTCGACGAGCCGACCAACCACCTCGATCTGGAATCCATCAACGCGCTGAATATTTCGCTCCAGCGGTACGATGGCACCGTCCTGCTGGTCACGCACGACCACGACGTCATCGACGAAGTCGCCACCCGCATCTGGCACTTCCGCAACGGCAAAATCGATGACTTCAAAGGCCCCTACGAAGAGTTCATCGCCTACGCCGAACAAAAGGCCTCGTAAGGCTTCTACCGCGGCACCGCCGCCAAATTCCTCAATTCACTCGCCCGCTTCATATTCGGGCTGATCTGCAGCGCTTTGGCCGCATTCCCAGCCGCTTCCTGTTTGTTTCCTACTGCCGCTTGCGCCTGTGCCACGGTCGCCAACGCATGGGGATTCGCGATCGGCTCCTTCGCCACTTGCGCCAAATGCTGAGTCAACTCCTGCTTGGCCGCTTCGTTCTGCGGATTGCTCTTCACCTGTTCGGTAAGCTGGTCCAGCTTCTGGATCGACGCGATCTTCTGCCGCAACGCTAGCGCCTCCGGAAATTTCGGGTCTGCCTTCAAGGCTTGATTCAGATTTGCCTCCGCAGCCGCTTCATTCCCAGTCGCAAATTGTGCCCGCGCAATAAGGGTGATGATATGAGGATCTGAGGTCGACCGGCCTTCGATCCTTTTCAGGTTTTCAACCACCGCTTGGCGCGTCGCTGCCTCCGTCGGATTCTTGAGCAATTCCTCGGTCTGATTGTTCAATTCAACCGTGATCTTGCCGAACTCGATCGACTTGACGCTCGGCCAGCCGATGAAAATGGCGGAGATCAGAAAATATGCTGCGCCGCTCTTCGGACTTGACTTCATCAGGAACAAGGCACGAAAGAACAAAATTACGCCCAAGACCATCAACACGATTTCATACAGGTGCAGCCCTTGGAGAAGACTCATGACGGCCCGCCTTGGTGGGAAATGCTCCTAGGAAGATGCCGTATTAAAGAAGCGGATAGCTTCGCTGTCAACTAACATTTCCTTCCGTTCGAAAGTCTCGCTGCCTGTCTTGGCGCGCCTTTCACTTTACTCTGGCCGTCAATTCAGCCATTATCTGGCGCAATTCTCCCTTCAGCGATCCTGAGGATATTGCTATGCGCAACCCGCTTCTGCTTTCCACAGTGATGACATTGTATACACTTTCTGCGGCGTCATTCCTGGCCGCTCAATCGCCGCAATCCAACCTGCAAACCGAATCCGACGAATACACCAGCTACGAACTTCTCGGGCCCGACACTAACAGCTTCAAAATCACATACGAAGTGACCGCCACCACTCCCGGCGCAAAATATTTCTACAATTCCATCCGCAAGGGGAGTACCGCCAGCGGCGAAGCGGCATTCGACGTGATGACCGGCGAGCCTCTGCGTTTCGAGGTCGTGCCAGGGGTCGATGCGCGCAAGGATCCGCTGATGCGCGATGCGGACGCGGCCACCAACTACATCAAGGTGACGCTCGCGCGGCCTGTTCCCGCGAACGGACAAGGGCGCATTCTGATTCTGAAAACCTATAAGGATGTGAAGAGCTACTTTCGCGAGGGTGATGGGATTGTTTTCAACCGGCCGCTGGGCATCAAGCGCAACAGAGTCGTTCTGCCCGCGGGCTACGAAATTGTCGCCTGTAATGTGCCGTCGCAAGTTTTGTCCGAGCGCGATGGACGCGTTGCCATGAGCTTGATGAACGCGACCAGCGTTGATGCCCCGCTCGTTCTTCGCGCGCAACCCGGCGCGCAAACCAGCCCCGCCGCCGTGCTACGCCCTGCTACCGCGGCCCGCAGTTGGGAAGCGCCATTTCCGGGCGAAACCGAACGCGAACGGCTATCCGAGCGGGCTCATCAGGATCGCGACATCGTTTACTTCCTGCAGGCGCCGGAGACCCACGCGTTCAGCCTGTATCACGACTACACCGAATCGCGGCCGGGCGTCGACAAGTACCTAAACGTGGTCCGCGAGGGCAGCAGCGTAGCGAATCCTTCGGCCTACGTTCTGGATACCGGGGAAAGGCTGGATACGAAAGTGCTGACAGGTGCGCAGCTCGCCGCCGCGAAGATCGCCGTGGATGAGCCGGTCAAACCGGAAACGCAAGTGGTGGTATTTCCGTTTTCCGCGGTGAAGCAGGGGCAGTCGATCCGCTTGCGCATTTCGGAAACCTATATCGCCGCATCGAGCTATCGACTCGACGGCGACGATCTGGTTTTCGATCGCAGCCTCGGACGCCCACGCAACGCGGTTGTGCTACCCGCGGGCTGGTATCTCACCGCCAGTTCGATCCCGGCGAAGATCACGCAGCTCCCGGACAGTCGCATCCGCCTGGATTTCTGGAACGACCGACCCGATGCGATGGACGTGTTGATTAAAGCGAAGCGGCGCGTGGAGCACCCGGCTTCCTAAACGCGAGCGCGTCTTGCACTTCCGGTCTGGACACCGTACCGTTGACCTCTCGGCGCTCGCGCATGCACACCCACCCCAACAAGACTACGGTTGCGGTACGCTCTGTCGCCATCTTCGAGGCCTCCAAAGGCGTTATCGTGCTGCTTCTGGGCCTCGGACTCCTGCGTCTGGTTCACAAAGACCTCGACGACGTCGCCGAGCAGATCATCCGCTTCTTACACGCCAGCCCCGGCGGCCACCTCTCGGACCTTTTTATTGCCGCGGCTCACAAGGCCAACGACAAAAGCCTGTGGGCAGTCGCTGCAGGCGCGCTGGTCTATGCGCTCGTTCGTTTCGCCGAGGCCTATGGCTTGTGGTACGAACGCGAATGGGCGGAATGGTTTGCGCTGCTCTCAGGCGCTATGTACTTACCGTGGGAAGTGCTCTCCATCATCCGCCATTCGATCCCGCTCAAATGGGTGGTGCTAATCCTCAACGTGCTCATCGTGCTGTACATGCTGATGCTGCGCCTGCAGGCCGCCGCCAGGCAAAGGGCCAAGGCGCATCATCCTTCTGGCTGACGGTGCAACCTCTCGCAGTTTCGGCACAGCAAATCAGTGCAAAAAATCGTGGCCTCCGGATATCCAGCGCCGGGTTATGGAAGGAACCAGATCGCCGGAGAATACCGGCACGAGCGGGAGGGAGTGCGTCGCCGTTTTACTTCAACAATTCGTTGGCGTAGCGCACCGGAACCGCGAGGTTGGACCCGCCAAATCCTCGCAAAATCGCAAAGTTCACACCGATCACTTTGCCGCTGCGGTTGAACAGTGGACCACCGGACCCGCCTGAGGTGGTGGCCGCGTCGTACACGATCTTGTCCTGCAACACGTCGCCGATATGCCCTTGCGTCGTGGTCGGCCGGATCAGTTGCTGAGATGCCAATTGCGACATAATTCGCGACACATTTTGCGCATCATTCGAATTTTCCGCAATTTTCTGCGCCACGTCCGAACCGGCGCGGGCCAAAATCCCTTCGATGCCGGTCGGATATCCGATCAGCACCACGGGTTCGCCGGTCACGGTGGCATCGGTTCTCGCGTCCAGCTCCAGAATGGAAGCCTTCTTCGGCGGCGGGTTCTCCAATTGCAAAGTGGCTACGTCGGCGCCATCGGAAATTTTTCCGAGTTTCGCCGGAAGGCCTTCGGAGTCGCCCGGAAAATACGCGCGATACGACAGAACGTACGGTTTGGCGCCGCGTTCCATGAGTTCCTTCAACTCGTCGTTGTTCCACCAGGGCTCCGCGACATGATGGTTGGTCACGATGCGGCCGTCGCGCCGCACCAGAAAGCCGGTGCCGAACACGTCGATCTTCAGATGCGGGCCCGGACCACCGGCATCGAGTTGCACCATGCCGTTCTCATCCACGATCGGCTTGCCCAGGGAGTTGACCGCGATCTGAATGGACTTGCCGGAATCGCGATCGAGAAATTCGACCACCACGTGCAGCAAGCACACACTCGGGCCGTAACTGTGGACGATGGTTTCCGCGACTTTACCTTCATTTTCCAGGAGCTTTAGGCGGTTTTGCGTTTCCGCAAGCTGCTGTCGCAGCGAACCAGTGTCGCTGCCGCCGGCGGCGACTTTCTTGCGCAGATCGTCGGACTGCGCTTTCAGCGAGTCGCGCGCCGCGGAATCCGACTTGGTCTGCGCTTCCAGTGAATTGCGCACCTGCTGGCTCAGCTGGAAGAGGTTCCCCTGCGGCCCGAGGCCGGTATTCAGCCGCGCGATTTCGGCCTTCAGTTGCAGTGCCTCCTTGCGGTTGCCGCGAGCCGAGACGAACGAGAATACCGTGGCGATCACCGCGGCGGCCGCCAGCGCAAAAATCGCCGGGACCAGCCAGCGCCGCCGCTTGGTGACGGCGTCGCTGCTCAGGGTTTCCACCGCCAGATCCGCGAGGTTTTCGCGCTGTACCGCGAACTTCAACATGGTCTTCAGTTCGTCCTCGGACTGCCGCGCTCGAAACAGTCCGCGGACGCGCGCCGCAAACTCCGCGGCGTCAAACGGGAACGGCGCCACGTCGTCGGCGCCGAGGTCCAGCGCGCGCGCGCGCTCCAGGGCCTCGCCGTGCACGATCATCAGTACGCGCAAGGGCTTCATACTGGTGCGCGACTTGAGCGAGGTGATCAGCCCGCAGCAGGTCAGATCGGAGGGCGAAGCCTCAGTTACCAGCACTTCAGGATCAATGGCTAGGACCTGGTCGACGTTCAGGCCGTTTTCGACGATGATTTCGTATCCTTGGCCGGATAGCGCCTGGCTGACGGCGTCGCCGGTTTCCGAGCCAAGGCTGAGCAGGAGAAGTTTCATCGCCAAGAGTCTATCATTTCGTTGGGCGGCATCCATTGGATGCGGAATCTGGAGGGGTTCGATACAAGAATAAAGATCGGGCGGCGAGCCTGCCCTAGGGATCTCAAATCTGCAGGGCGGCGAGATTTGAAAGGGCGTATCTTTTTCTGTTTCTATGGATTATGCTCCCCGGCACATTCCAACCTGTTTTTGTCGAGCTAGAGCCCAACGCTCGAATAGCGGCGGCCCACGGCACTCCCCGAAAATGAACCGGGGCAAGGTGCCGACCAATGCAGGCGGAACAAGAAGGGGCCGGGGCGTGGTACCGAGATTCTGAGGAGGATATATGGCGGGTCGGATCGGTCGAATTTTATTGATGGGTGGCGCCATGGTTTGCGCTCCGCTGGCTTTGCGGGCTCAAACGACGCCAGCGCCGCCGGCGGCAACGAAGGTGACCCAAATCACGGGGCTGTCGGGCGTGAAAAACAAGACGAAAGGGCTCCTGCTGGTGAACGGCAGCAATTTGAACTTCACTCACGAGCAGCTGAAAGTGGATGTGCCGGTCAATTCGGTGGAGGACGTGGTGACCGGCAACGACAGCCAACGGGCCATAGGTGGCGCGCTGGGGACGCTCTCGATGTTTGCCCCGTATGGGGGCGGCCGGTTCCTCAGTTTGTTTCGCTCCAAGCTGGATACCCTGACGATCAAATATCGCGACGCCGACGGCGGCTTGCACGGGGCGATTTTTACGATGCCTGTCGGAAAAGCCGAACTACTGAAAAAGGATCTGCTGGCCATGGGTGCGCACACGAGCGTGCCGGGCGAAGCCCATGCGGCGCCGACCGCGAAGGAGCAAAAGCAATGAGCTTGGCCAGACTGAGAAGCCTCGCGTTTGTCGGGCTTGTGCTCGCCATTGCCGTACCGGTACTCCAGGCGCAGAGCACCACCGGCCCGGTGAAGAAAATGAAAGCGGCGGCGGTCAAAGTGGTGATGATCGAATCGAATGAAATCAAGCTGCCGGCTGAGTTTCAGGTCTCACTTTATGAGGATCTGATCGCGCAACTGGAGAAAAAATCCGGATTGAAGGCCTACCGCGAGGGCGACCGTAATGCGGAGAGCGCCGCCGACCTGGTGGTCTTGCATACCACGGTGACCGGTTTCAAGGAAGGAAGCGAGCGTCTCCGCCAAGTCACTACCGTCGCGGGAGCTACATCGATCAACGTGCATTGCACGTTCACCGACGCCAGCGGCAAGACCTTGCTGGAACAGGACATCAAGGGCAAGGTGCGCTTCTTTGGCGCAAATTTGCGCGCGACCTATGATTTCGCCAAAAGGACCGCGCAGTTGGCGCACGACAACTTTTCCCCTACCGCGGGCGCGTGATATCTAGAATGGCGCAGAGGATGAGCCGGCGCATGAGCGGAGAACTGTTGCTCAAACTGGAATTGCGCAGCGATCCAAGCATGCTGTGCGTGGTCCGCGGCACGATGGAGCGACTGACCGAAGTGTTAGGTTTTTCCGCGGCGGAATGCCGTTCGGTGACGCGAGCGGTGGACGAAGCGATCACCAACATCATGCGGCATTCGTACAAGAATCAGCCGCACAAGCCCATCGAGCTGCAAGTGCTGCGGCTGAGGCCGGACGCGCGCAGCGGCCGAGGTGATGGACTCGAGTTTCTGCTGTGCGATCGCGGGCCTGCCGTGGATCCAGCCAAAATGCAGGGCCGGCGACTGGACGAAATCAAGCCTGGTGGATTAGGGCTGCATTTCATCCGGCAAAGCATGGATATAGTGGAATTCAAGCGCGCGCGGGGTGGCAACCTGCTCCGCCTGGTTAAATATTTGCAGCCGGCCACCCCCGGGGAAGCCGGAAAAAGGAGAGAATCCCTTGCAGATCTCGGCCCGACGAATCGATAAAATCACGATCTTTGACGTGATCGGAGATATCGATCTGGCGAACTCTCCGGAAGTACGCAAAGCGCTGTTGAAGGAGTTGAAGGAAGCGCGCGTGCCCCGGGTAGTAATGAATATGAGCAAGGTCCGATACATCGACAGTTCGGGAGTGGCGTCGCTGGTGGAGGGGCTAAAGGCCTCGCGCGATGTGGGCTCGCGATTTATTTTGTTTGGATTGAGTCCATCGGCGCGAGAAGTGCTGCAGTTGTCGAGATTGCTGAAGATTTTCGAAGTGTATGACGATGAGGCCCAAGCGTTAGCCTAGTGAACTCGTGGTGGTCACGCGGTACAGGGGATCAGCGGAGCGGTGGCATTCGTAGCGCAAATTGGCGAGTCGGTGACGAACGGGCTCGCTTATCTGGGTTCGCTGGCTACGCTGGGCGTTCGCGCGTCCTATTACACCTTCATTGGCCCATTTCGCGGCAAGCCGCTGCGCATGCAGCGAGCCATCTCGCAGGCCATGGACGTTGGCGTGCGCGCCCTGCCCATCCTGTCGCTGATCACTTTTTTCATCGGGCTGATTCTGGCGCTGCAGAGCGCTTACGAGTTGCGCAAGTTCGGCGCTGTCGATCTGGTGGCCACCGCTGTGGCGATTTCGATGACTCGCGAACTGGGGCCGCTGATCACCGCCATCGTGGTGATCGGGCGCTCGGGCTCGGCATTCGCCGCGGAAATCGGCACCATGAAAGTGACCGAAGAAATCGATGCGCTGGAGACCATGGCAATCAGCCCGGTGCATTTTCTGGTTACACCGAAATTCCTGGCCATGATCATCATGCTGCCGTGCTTGACGATCTGGGCGAACACCATGGGCATCCTCGGGGGCTCCCTGTTTGGGGTATTGCAAGCAGATTTTACGATCAAGCGCTACGTTTTGGCGTCCATCGATTCATTGTTCTTGCGCGACATCACTACCGGGCTGATCAAGAGCGTGATGTTCGGAATTACCATTACGGCGGTCGGATGCTTTGAGGGACTGTCGACCGGTGCAGGCGCGGAGCAAGTAGGCAGATCGACAACGCGGGCCGTCGTCGTTTCGATTTTTCTGGTGGTGGTGGTCGATTTAGTCTTCACGGCGTTGTTTTTCTTCATTAGTGGCGGATAAATAGAAACATTTGGTCCGGTGGTCCGGAGTCGGAATGAGCGGCGATGGCGAAAATTTGACGCAGAGCGACGTGATGCTGTCGTTGCGGGACCTGCATGTGTCCTATGGCGACCGCGAGATTTTGCATGGCATCAACTTTGACGTGATGCGCGGCGAGACTCTGGTGATCCTGGGAGGGTCAGGTTCCGGCAAGAGCACCCTGCTACGCACGCTGGTGGGGCTGGAGAAGCCCAGCTCAGGTCAAATCTGGATCAAGGGGCAAAATATTGCCGCCATTTCACCGGCGGAAATGGACGAAATTCGCAAGCGAATCGGAATGTCGTTTCAGGGCGGGGCGCTGTTCGGGTCGATGACGGTGGGCGAAAACGTGGCTTTGCCGTTGCGCGAGCACACCAAGCTGGAGGAATCGACGATCGAAATCATGCTGCGGCTGAAGCTGGAGCAAGTGGGTTTGGCAGGATTCGAATACTACATGCCGTCGCAATTGAGCGGCGGAATGAAAAAACGCGCGGCGGTGGCGCGGGCGCTGGCGATGGATCCCGAGATTCTGTTTTTCGACGAGCCGTCGGCGGGATTGGATCCCATCATCGCCGCGGGCATCGATCAGCTGATCCTGGAACTGAAGCGCGCGTTCCGCATGACCATCATCGTGGTCACGCATGAACTAGCAAGCGCGTTTCTGATCGCGGACCGCATGGTGTTGATCGACAAAGGCAAAGTGGTGGCCATCGGAACGACGGAAGAGATGAAGAAGAGCACGCAGCCACGGGTCCGCCAATTTCTGGATCGCATCGCCGAACCGGAAGTGGCGCGCGAGCTGGACTATTTGCAGATGCTGACCGAAGAGCGGCGGCCGTCGGGACGCGTATAGGCGCAGGAAAGGGGAGCGAATGAACTCGAAAGGCGAGCAAGCGCTGGTGGGAACCTTCGTGATCGTGGCGGCCGCGGTGCTGGTGGGCACGGTTTTTTTGATCAGCGGCGCATTCGGCCGGTCAACAAAAACCTTTCATTCCTTTTTCCCCTTTGCGGGCGGGCTGGAGCCGGGAGCGACGGTGCGCTATTCGGGCGGGCCGAAGGCCGGGCGCGTAGACAAGCTGCGCATCGATCCACAAAATCCGGCGCGGATCGAAATCGTCTTCAGCGTGCAGTCCGATCTGCCGGTCAAGGTGGATAGCAAAGCGAAGATCATGAGCATGAGCCCGCTGGGCGACAATCACCTGGAAATTTTTCCAGGCAGCCCGGACAAGCCGGTGGCGCAGAACGGCGCGGAATTACCTGCGGAGACTTATGTAGATTTCAACGCGCTGACCAAGCAGATCAACGACCTCGCTCCCGAAGCGCGGACCCTGCTGCATACCTTGAACGATCGAGCCACGGAACTGAAGGTGACCATCGATCGCGTAAACGACCTGCTGGGCCCGCAGAATCGCGCGAACCTGGCGGCGACGCTGGCCAACACGCGAGGCATGCTGGAAGAGGACCGTCCCAAGATCAAATCGGCGCTGACGCATCTGGACAATGTGACCGCGAAACTCGAGCCGCTTCTGGACGATTTCAAGAAGACCACCATGGAGGCGAACAAGGCGCTCGATCATGTGGATCAGCTGATCGGCGAGAACCGCGCGGACATTCATGCGGCGGTACAGGAATTGCGGCGCACGCTGGTGAATACCACCGACCTGACCAACAAGCTGAACCAGACGCTGGATGTGAACTCGGAAAACATCGACGAGATGCTCGACAATTTCCGGCGGATCAGCGAGAACCTGCGGGAATTCACGGCAACGATCAAGGCACGGCCGTACACGTTGATTCGGTCTTCGAGTCCAAAAGAACACAAGCCGGGTGAACAGCAATGATCATGCGACGTGCGGTGTGGGCGATGATAGCAATGAGTGCAGCGTGGGCGGCGGGTTGCGGTGCCGGGAGACCAGCCAAGTACTATCAGCTGACGGTTCCTCCCGACCTAACGGCAGGGTCGACCACCAACCCTATTCCGATAACCCTGCAGTTGGGATTGCTGACGGCATCTCATTTGTACCGCGAGGACCGTATCGTCTACAGCTCCACGGGGCATAGCATGGGGACCTACGAATACCAACGCTGGGCGGAGCCGCCAACGGAAATGATCCAGGAGGTGCTGTTTCGCCAACTGCGCGCTTCCGGGCGATTTCGCTCGGTGAACATGCTGCGCAGCAACGCGCGAGGAGATTTCGTGTTGCGCGGGCGGCTATACGACTTCAAGGAAGTAGAGGCTAATCCCGCGGTGGCGCGTGTGGCACTGGAGTACGAGTTGCGCGATGCCAAGACCGGCATGACAGTGTGGTCACAATTTTATTCGCACGACGAGCCGGTGGGCGGGAAAGACGTCAGCTCGGTTGTGGCTGCGCTCGATCGCAACGTGCAGGCAATTATCGGGCAGCTGCGCGGTGGGTTGGACCAGTATTTCGCGGCCCATCCGCCGGCGGCAGAGACACCGCCCGCCGCGCCGGCGCAGTGACGACCTAGTTGAGACACAGCAACATCGTTGGTTGAAGCAGGCGTTGAGGTTTCTTCGGCTACCCTCGTCGAGTAGCCTCAGGATGACAACGGTGAGGATTCGATGCGCTGGCTTGGAAATCAGAGGACGCGGCGGAGCGTCAGCAGCGTTATGTCGTCGTCCAGCTCGGTGTGGCCACGATATTGATGGATGCCGTCGAGCAGTGCTCTTGAGAAATCCGGCAGCACGGCGGGATTCGGGAATTTGCCCAGCGTGGCTTCCGCAAATTCCTGGAAGCCTTTGGCGGTCAACTGGTCGCCGGCGGGTGATTGCACTTCGGTAGCGCCGTCGGAAAACGCGAGAATCATGTCGCCGGGATAGAGGCGAACGCTCTGTTCGCAGTATTGCTCGCCGGTGATGTAGCCCAACGGAAAATTTTCGAGACCATCGCCAAGCTGGCTGAATTTCTGTTCCTTCGCGCGCCACCAAAGCATGCGTGGGTGCGCGGCGTAGGCAAAGTTGAATTCACCGGTAGAACCGTCAAAGGTACCGGTGACGACGGTGGTCATGCGCAGCGCGCCGTCGGAGTCTTCCGGATTCAGCGTGAATTCATCGTTGAGCGAGGCCAGCAGCCCGGCGGTATCGCGAACGTCGGAAAATTTGTGCAGCAGGCGGTGGATATGGTGCGCAACCCCGGCGGCCACGTAACCGTGTCCGACGCAATCGGCGAGCACCACGCGCGCAACGTTGTCGCTGCAGGAAAAAACCGCGGAAAGATCGCCCCCCGCATCCGCGCCGGAGGGAACCGCGATGACGTCGGCTTCCAGTCCCGCAAGTTCCAGCGAGCGATGCGCTTTTTCGTTGCCGGCCCACAACTCCATACAACCAAAGGGCCGCGCGGCCGACGTGGTGCATTGCAGGGTGGCGGGATCGAGTTTCTTGAATTTCATGGCCAGTGAATGCTAGCACGGTGGCGCCGCTGTGCGACCCGGCGCGCCTCCGTAAGCATGCAAAATTTGATGCGGAATGCCGAGTTTCGTTACAGAGATGCGACTGTGCTCGGCTGGTGAGCGATATGCGCCAAGGTGCTGCGACAGGGCTTGGCTGAAGCTCGCCCCTACACAGGAACGTACAGGGATAAAGTAGACCGCGGCAGCGAAATTGTCGGAATGATTGCCGGTAGACGGCGATTTACGCGTTGTCCGTGATTATTTCTCGCCGAGAGCGCGGTCCAGGTTGAATGCCGCGCTGATCAACGCGAGATGCGTAAACGCTTGCGGGAAATTTCCAAGTGCTTCTCCCTGGAAGCTGGTTTGTTCGGCGTAGAGCCCGAGGTGATTGGCGTAACCAAGCATGCGTTCGAAGAGCAGACGCGATTGATCGAGCCACTCGGGTTGTGCGTGCCCCGCGCGTGTCAGGGCCTCGACAAGCCAAAACGAACACATGTTGAAAGTGCCTTCCTCGCCCGCTAGCCCGTCGACGCGCGGAGTCGCCGGGTAGCGATACACCAGGCCGTCGCTGACCAGGCCGCCTTCGCGAGGACTCGCGAGAATGGCTTTGATGGTGCTGATCATCCGGGGATCGGTGGGCGCCATAAAGAACACCAGCGGCATCATCAGGACAGACGCATCGAGGTCATCGCTGCCGTAAAATTGCGTGAAAGCCTTACGTTTTTCATTCCAGCCTTTGGTCATCACCTCTTCGTAGATACGATCGCGCGCTTGCAACCACTGCGCGTGGTTACCGGGGAAGGAACGCTTGTCGGCCAGGCGAATGCCGCGATCCAGAGCCACCCAGTTCATCAACTTCGAATAGACGAAGTGCTCTTCGCGATTGCGCATCTCCCAGATGCCTTCGTCAGGCTTCTGCCAATTGCTGCAGAGCCAGTCCAGGCGTTCGCGAATGCGCACCCAAAAATCGTAGGAAACTGGCGACACATATTTGTTGTACAGATAGAACGAGTCCAGCAGCTCACCGTAGACGTCCGCCTGGTACTGGCCGGATGCGGCATTGCCGATGCGTACGGGCTGCGACTTACGGTAACCTTCCCAATGTTCGAGGGTTTGTTCGGGCGGAAGCGGCTCACCAAAAACCGTGAAGACCGGTGGCAAGCGGTCGCCGTGATGCGGATGCTTGGCGACATGATGTATAAGCCAGTTGACGAACCCGGCGGCCTCCGAGGTGAATCCAATTCGCACCAGGGCGTAGATGGTGAAAGCCGCGTCGCGCAGCCAGGCGAAGCGGTAATCCCAGTTGCGCGGGCCGCCGATCGCCTCGGGAAGACTGGTGGTGGCGGCGGCGACGATGGCGCCGGTAGGCTCGTAGGTGAGAAGCTTCAGCGCGAGAGCGGAGCGCTCGACGCGATCGCGCCAGCGTCCGCGATAGGTGCACGAGCTGAGCCAACTCTGCCAGTACTTCACCGTCTGCTGAAAGGCGTCATCGGCTTCCACCGGGCTCGAAGTGGGGGGAGCGCCTTCCGGAGAAGCGGCTTCCGATTTTCCTTCGTTGCTAAAGATGAAGCTGAGCGAGGCGCCTTCTTTGAGCGTGAATTCGGAGAGAATGCCACCTTGATCGTCGGTGCGGAGCGGGGCCTCGGTGGTGAGCACGAATCGCGACCCGTTTGCCGAAAACGTTGCGCCGCCTTTGATAATTCGCAATTCGTGAGTTTGGCGGCCGTAGTCGAAAGCGGGGCGGCAGATCGCGGCCATGCGGATCGGTCCGCGAATGCATAGCACCCGCCGGCGCAGTTGATGAAAGACCGGCGAGTCGGAGGCCGTGCCGATGGGCATGAAGTCCTGAATTTCGACGATGCCGTCTTCGAGAGAAAATCGCGTCACCAGAATGTTCGTGGAGGGCCAGTAGAATTGTTTGTGGCGCACGTGCTCGGCCACCGGATAAATCTGGAAGCGCCCGCCTTTGGAATCGTCCAGGATAGCGCCGAAGATGCTTGGCGAGTCGAAGTTAGGCGAACAGTACCAGTCGATCGAGCCGTTCATGCCCACGAGGGCCGCGGTGCGCATGTTGCCGATGATCCCGTAGTCTGAGATGGGCTGGTAAGGCATCAAGGGTCTCCAGGCGAAGCCGACGACATTGTCCTGACGACATTGTCGTAGAGATAGATGACGCAGCGGCTGCAATAGATGCGCAGTATTGCTGCCGGTGCCTTTCCCTAACGAACGTGGAGTTGTTTCTGTCTGTAGAGTAGCTAGCTCGTGTACAGCCAAATTTCTTCGATAATTCTATGGTTGCTGGGTGGCGCGCGGGGCCCTTCCGGGCGGCTGATGGCACGCTGGATATTCTTGCGCGCGCTGGGGCTCATCTATCTTTCCGCGTTTTACTCGTTGGCGAGACAAATCCTGGGTTTGATCGGCCCCCACGGGATTTTGCCGGCCGGCGAATACCTGCAGGCCGTGGCTCGATCAACTGGGCATGCACGCTTTTGGTACGCGCCGACGCTGCTGTGGTTTTCCACCGGATCGCACGCGCTGACAGCGTTGTGCTGCGTGGGGATCATCGCATCGCTGCTGGTGGTGCTGAATGTATTGCCTCGTGCGACTTTACTGATCTGCTTACTATGCTTTCTCTCGTTTGTGAGCGCGGCCGGCGAATTTTCCGGATATCAGTCGGATGGAATGCTGCTGGAGGCCGGATTCATTTCTCTATTTCTTGCACCCGTGGGTTTCCGGCCCGGATTGGGGCTACGCCAGCCGCCCATGCGTGCCGCCGTGTTCCTTTTGTTGTGGGAGTGGTTTCGCATCTACTTCGAATCTGGCGTCGTCAAACTCGCCAGCGGCGATCCGCAATGGCGGAATTTCACAGCGATGGACGAGTATTACCAGAACGGCCCGCTGCCGACATGGATTGGTTGGTACGTCCAGCATCTTCCGCATTGGTTTCACGCCGCGACCGCATTCAGCACCCTCGCGCTCGAGCTGGTCATCGTGTGGATCTGGTTTTTGCCACGCCCGTGGCGAATTGTGTGCTTCTGCATCGTCACGCCCTGGCAGATCGGCGTGATCGCCACGGCGAACTACACGTTTCTAAATTATCTGGTTCTCGTGCTTGGATTTTTCCTGCTGGACGACCGCCTGTTGTCTCGACTCGTGCCGCGAAAAATTCGAGATCGGTTGCCGGCTGCATGGGAAACCGAGCCTCCTGCCGAGGCCACCCCCCAGGTTTTCGACTCGCAATCGATATTGCAGCCACAAAGCGAGAGTCGCATCGATTCTGCAGTGAGTCTCCGAGAAGAACCGCGCCCACTAACCGACGGTCGTTTTCAGCAGCACGGATGGACTGAATCGTGGCCACAGTGGCTTTCGTCCGCGACGCTCGCACTCACGGCATTAGCGCTCGGCTGGGTGTTTTATTCCAGTACCGCGCTGATGATCTCGATGATTTGGCCTGGCGCTCCGCTGCCGAAATCGCCCGTCGCGGCACTCGAGCCCTTTCGCATCGCGGACCGCTATGGCCTGTTCGCCGTCATGACCCGCGGGCGTTACGAAATCGAATTTCAGGGTTCGAACGACGGCCAAACCTGGGTGCCCTACCCATTTCGTTTCAAGCCGCAGGATCCGGGCAAGGCGCCTGGTATCTACGCGCCCTATCAGCCGCGCTTCGATTGGAATTTGTGGTTTGCATCTCTGGGTGCCTGGCGTTCGAATCCCATGGTGCCGCGCACTGAAGAACGCCTGCTAGCAGGTAGTCCGGACGTGCTGGAGCTCTTTGCCAGCAATCCCTTTCCGAATCAGCCGCCGCGACAAATTCGCGCGGTGCTCTGGCAATACTGGTTCACTTCGCCATCGGAAAAACACGCGCAGGGCCTGTGGTGGAAACGTCAGCCGCTCGGCCTGTACGCCCCGACGTTGCAACGCGACGCCAGCGGGAAAATCTCGGTCTCCGAGTGGCCTGATCCCCGGGAGCTGCGCGAATGAAGACCCCGCCGCGCGCCTGCGTTATCGGCGCAGGCCCAAATGGGCTGGCCGCAGCCGCCGTTCTTGCGCGCGCGGGTCTGCACGTCGACGTGTTCGAGGCTGAGCCACAGCCCGGAGGCGCGGCCCGCACGCTGGAACTCACGCTTCCCGGATTCCTCCACGATTTTGGCTCCGCCGTTCATCCACTGGCCGCCGGTTCGCCGTTTTTCTCCGCATTGCCACTGCAAGAGCATGGACTGCGATGGATCTATTCGCCGTGCCCATTGGCGCATCCGTTCGACGACGGCACTGCAATCACGCTGGAGCACGAGCTCGCCGAAGCTGCCACCGCGCTCGGCCCGGATGGCGCAGCATGGCGCGAGCTCATGGGGCCACTTGCCGAACGGTGGCCTGCATTTTCCTCCGAAATTCTCCGCCCTCTCCACCTCTTTCCCGCGCATCCATTTTTGATGGCTCGCTTCGCACTCAGCGCCTTTCGCTCCGCCAACTCCGTCGCCTCCTCGAAATTCAGCAGCGATCGCACCAGAGCCCTCTTCGCCGGTCTCGCTGCACACTCGTTCCTCAGCCTCGACGAATCACTGAGCGCCGCGTTTGGCATGGTGCTGGGCGCAGCCGCGCACGCCGTCGGCTGGCCAATTCCCGAAGGCGGCGCGCAATCCATCGCTGCCGCGCTGTGTGCCTACCTTGAAACTCGCAGCGTCACCGTGAAAACATCAACGCCAGTCAAAACCCTTTCGGACCTGGTCGAATACGATGTCACGCTGTGCGATGTCAGTCCGCGCCAGTTGCTCCAAATGGCCGGCGACCGTCTATCACCAAAATATCGGCGCAAGCTCGACAGCTATCGCTACGGCCCGGGCGCTTTCAAAGTCGACTACGCGCTTGCCCACCCCATACCCTGGAAGTCTGCGGAATGCCTGCGCGCGGCAACCGTTCACCTCGGCGGCACCGCCGCGGAGATCACGGCGTCGGAATTCGCCATGCGCACCGGCCAGCACGCCGAACGTCCATTCGTGCTCCTGGCGCAGCCCAGCCTGTTCGATCCCGCTCGCGCGCCGACAGGCCAGCACACCGCGTGGGCTTACTGCCACGTCCCGAACGGCTCCACGTTCGACATGCTCCCCAGGCTCGAAGCGCAGGTCGAGCGCTTCGCTCCCGGCTTCCGCGACTGCATCCTGGCTCGCCGCGTCTTCTCGCCCGCGGCTCTGCAAGCGATGGACGCCAACCTGATCGGCGGCGACATCAACGGCGGAGCGATGGACCTTCGCCAGTTCGCGTTCCGGCCCACCCGGAATCACTACGCGACGTCCGCGCCCAACATCTATCTTTGCTCGGCCTCCACACCACCCGGAGGAGGCGTCCACGGCATGTGCGGCTACCATGCCGCCAATCTGGCGCTCTCTCGCCTCAGCCGCGAACCCCGCCGCGCCTGAGCGAAACTCCCAACACCGACAGATCGTGTAGGATGTCGGCGAGCATCAAAATCCTCATGAAAGCCGCTCTCCTTCGCGTACCCGCGCTGATTGAAAAAAATCCGCTCGTCCTTGCCGACGTCCCGACGCCGCACCCCGCCGAAAACGAAGTCCTCGTCCGCGTGCGCTACTGTGGCGTCTGCCGCACCGATCTTCATGTAATTGAAGGCGAACTCAAGCCGCGCAAGTCGCCGTTGACCCCTGGCCATCAGGTCGTGGGCGTGATTGAAGACATCGGTATCGATGTAAAGAAATTTCAGCCTGGCGCGCGCGTCGGCGTCGCCTGGCTCCATAGCACCGACGGTACCTGCCAGTACTGCCGTTCCGGAGCGGAAAATCTCTGCGACAACCCTACGTTCACAGGATATACCGTGGATGGCGGCTATGCCGAATACATCGTGGCGCCTGAAGACTTCGTCTACACCATTCCCGATGGATTTTCCGATCAGCAAGCGGCTCCGCTGCTGTGCGCCGGCATCATCGGATTCCGTTCCTTGCGGATGACCGGCATCCAATCCGGCGGCAAGTTAGGCTTCTATGGTTTTGGCGCCGCCGCTCACGTCGCCATTCAGGTCGCGCGACACTGGAACGTCGACGTCTATGCCGCCACGCGAGACGTGCGCCACCAGACGCTCGCCCGCGAACTCGGCGCCGTGTGGACCGGCGACACCTTCGACGCGCCTCCCGAACAACTCGACGCGGCCATTGTATTCGCCCCCGCTGGAGCCATCGTGCCGGCGGCTCTCAATGCTCTCCGCAAAGGAGGCACCCTAGTTCTTGGGGGCATCCATATGAGCCAGATTCCCACGCTCGATTACGACCTGCTGTATCACGAGCGCTCCATCCGCAGCGTAGCCAACAATACCCGCAAAGACGGCCAGGACTTTCTTAAGCTGGCGGCTGAAATTCCCATCAAGACGCACGTGCAACTTTTTCCCCTGCGCGAAGCCAACCGGGCACTCAACGCACTAAAGAATGACGCTATCCCGGGCGCGGCGGTCCTGCAGGTATCCGCAAGTTAAGGATCCGCTGACATGTGCTTTGCGTCCGAAATCGGGACGCCATTCCCGTAACTGGTCAGCGCCCTCGGGAACTGAACCTTTCTGGCCACACCAAGCAGTGCAAAATCAGCATGTTGTGGCACTATGCTTTGGAACGCGGCCTGCCGTTTGATTGGCACCACCCAAATGCTCCTTGGCGGAGAGGTTGGAGCCAATGTCGACGTCGGCCCTCGCGAACTCCAGAGAAATCAAAGGCATGCAACCCCGAATCCTGATTGCAGATGACCAGCCCGATGTGCAGCGAGCCTTGGCGTTGCTGTTGAAAGGGCACGGCTACATCACCGAATCGGTCAGCTCACCGGCGGAATTGCTGGAAGTCATCGTCCGAGGCGAATTCGACCTCCTGCTCATGGACCTAAACTACGCACGAGACACTACCTCCGGCCGAGAAGGGCTCGACCTGCTGACGCAATTGCAAACAATGCAAGGCATCCCGCCCATCGTAGTCATGACCGGGTGGGCCACGGTCGGCATTGCCGTCGAAGCCATGCGGGGCGGCGTCACTGATTTTGTAGAGAAGCCCTGGAGCAACACCAAGTTGCTGGAAATCTTGCAAAAACAGATCGCGCTGGGCCGGGGACGCCGTGAATCCGCACTTCGCGCCGCGCAGGAAAGCCACGCCCATAAACAAATCGAATCACTGCTTCACGCCCAGGAACACGAAATCAACGAAGCGCGCTCGATTCAAGAAGGATTTCTCCCTAAAGATATTCCGCAGCTTCCCGGATACGAAATCGTTGGCGCCTGGCAGTCCGCGCGCGTTGTCGGCGGCGACTACTTCGATGTGCTCCCCTTTGACAACAACACCCTCGGCCTGTGCATCGCGGACGTGGCAGGGAAAGGCATGCCCGCGGCGCTGCTCATGTCCAATCTGCAGGCTGCGGTGCGCGGCCTCGCCTCCGGCGCGTTGCCGCCTAATGAGTTGTGCGAGCGCTGGAACGCCCTGCTGCTCCGCAACATTGCCATCGACCGCTTCATCACCTTTTTCTACGCCCAACTGGACGGCTCCAGCGGCGAACTGCGCTACGTCAACGCCGGGCATAATGCTCCGGTAGTCATGCATCGTGACGGCTCGCATCACCGGCTCGAGGCCGGAGGCGGCGTTCTGGGCATCTTCCCAAAACAGCGGTTTGAACTGGGAACCATCCTGCTCGAACCCGGTGACCGCATCGTTCTATTCACCGACGGCGTCACCGAAGCCGGAAATGTCGACGGCGAGGAATTCGGCGAGCAACGCCTGATCGATCTGATTCGCGACCATCGCACCACGTCAGCCAAGGATCTCCAGCAACAGATCCTGACCAGCGCTGGCGACTTCACCCGCCACAACTGGAGCGACGACGCCACGCTTCTGGTGGTTGCCAGCCTCTAGCCTGATCTTTCTCGGCGATGGCCCACGCGCATCTAGAGCCGCTCGCCCAGAAACCCCACGATCGCTTCCAAGGTCGCTTCGGTCTGATCCCGATGCGGCGAATGTCCGCACTCAGGGAGCAAGAGCGTTTCCGCTCCTTTCACTGCCCGCCGAATCGCCGCCACCTGCGCCATGGTCCCGTACTCGTCGTCGGTGCCCTGAATCACAAGAACCGGGCAACGCACATCTCCCAACGCATTCTCGATATTCCAATCCCGAAACTTCCGGTCGAGCCAGATGGTCGTCCATTCCTGAAACATCTCGTCAACGTGGTTATGATGGCGGCCAAGTTTCGTCCGCAAATCCGTGCTCGTATAGGCGTCCCGAACCTTGGCGATGCTTTCCACGGTCACGTCTTCCACAAAGACGTGTGGCGCTTCCAGAATCAACGCCCGGGGCTGTGAAGAACGTAGCGCCGCGTAAATCAACGCGATCGAACCGCCATCGCTATGCCCCAGCAAGACTGGCCGCTCGATTTGCAGCGCGTCGAGCAGACCCGGCAGCACCACGGTGGCTTCATGATGCATAAAGCCCGCGCTGCGGGGCTCTCGAAGAACATCCGACGCGCCATGCCCGTATCTCGAATACGCCAAAACTCCGAACTGGGTGGCCGCCGCGAGGCGTGCAGGAAAATCCCGCCATAGGGAAACCGATCCCAGGCCTTCATGCAACATTACGATTGTCGGCCGCTGCCCATTGGCCGCGGGATAAGTCAACGTTTCCAGCCGGTGCCCGTCGACCATCACTTCGCCGCGAATTCCGCTGAAGTCGGTCACCAAGGCTCCTCGGAGGGGCATCAGACTAACCTATATCCATCTCGAGCTGCGGCCACATCGACCGACAATTTAAATCCCGGCAAGCACTCTCGCAAATTGCTAGAATTCCAACGTGGACGGTGATGGCACCAGGGTATGCTGCCACCCGCGGCTTTCGAGGGAGAGCGTTATTCTAAAGCCGTCTGAAACGTAAACGTTTGCAGCCCGTCCAATTACCAGGGGGATTCATGCAACGTCGCGATGTGTTAAGACTGCTCGCCGCAGGAGCAGGAGTGGCGGCCTCCGGCCTGTCACCGTCCTTGTTCAGTATGGCCCGCGCCGCCCAGGCGCAAGTCGGCTCCGGCTACCAGCTGCGCACCCTGAACCCCCAGCAGAACGCCATGGTCGTGACCATGACCGACCTGATCATTCCGGAAACCGACACGCCCGGCGCAAAGGGCGCGCTGGTCAACGAGTTTATCGACGTGATCCTCACCGATTGGGCCCACGAGGACGAGCGCAAGGCTTTCCTCGATGGTCTCGCCGCCGTCGACAAGCAGAGCACCGCGCTCTTCGGCAAAGCCTTCAACGACGCTTCCGTCGAGCAACAAACCACGCTGCTTCGCGCGATGGACGACAAAGCGATTGCCGCTCACGGCGCGGCCCGCGCCCGCCACGGCAACACCATCCCCGAAAATCGCGACAAGCAACTGCAAGGCAACTTCTGGGATGTCTTCAAAGGCATCACCATCCACGGCTACTACACCTCCGAAATCGGCTTCGCCAAGGAACAGCATCTCGAAATGATTCCCGGCGCATACCACGGTTGCGTGCCGTACGTACCGAACAAGGCCTAGGGCCCAGGGGAGAAAATGGCGACCAATACATACGACGCAATCGTTGTGGGTTCAGGTATCACCGGTGGGTGGGCTGCCAAAGAGCTGACTGAAAAAGGCCTCAGCGTTCTGGTTCTCGAAGCCGGCCGCACCATAACGCCGGAGCAGGACTACGTTGAGCACGTTCCCGTCTGGGAACTCAAGTATCGCAATTGGGATAGCCGCGACGAACGCCGAAAAAAACAACCCGTGCAGCGCGAGGTCTATTACGCGTGCGACGAATACTCCAGCAAATTTTTCGTAAGCGACGTCGAAAATCCTTACACCAACCTCGGCGACACGAAATTCTCCTGGATTCGTGGGCGCCAGGTCGGCGGCAAATCGTTAACTTGGGGCCGCCAGAGTTACCGCTGGAGCGACCTGGACTTCGAAGCCAACCTGAAAGAAGGCCACGCCATCGACTGGCCGATCCGCTATGCCGACGTCGCGCCGTGGTATGAGTACGTCGAGTCCCACGCAGGCATCAGCGGCCAACCCGAAGGTCTGCCGCAACTTCCCGACAGCAAATTTCTGCCACCGATGGAAATGAACTGCGCGGAGATGGTTTTTCGCGATGCCATCTCCAAGCATTTTGACGACCGCATCCTCACCATTGGCCGCACCGCCATCCTGACGCAGACGCACAAGGGCCGCGCCGCGTGTCATTACTGTGGCGTTTGCCATCGCGGCTGCATCACTGGCTCGTATTTCAGCAGCATCAGCTCCACGCTCCCTGCCGCGCAGAAGACGGGCAAGCTCACCATGCGCCCCTACAGCGTGGTGCACAGCCTCAACTTTGATCCGAAGGCGCGCAAGGTCACCAGCGTCCGAGTGATCGATGCGCAAACCAAGGCTACCTCCGAGTACAAGGCGCGCATTTTCTTCCTCTGCGCTTCCACGTTGGAATCCACTCGTATCATGTTGAATTCGGCCACTTCCGAATTTCCCCATGGCTTGGGCAATGCCAGCGGGGAACTGGGCCACAATCTCATGGATCACCACATGGGCGCGGGCGCGAGCGGCATCATTCCCGGCAACGAAGACAAAGTGCCCTTTGGCAATCGTCCCAACGGTATCTACCTTCCGCGCTTCCGCAACGTGAAAACTAAACAGAAGGACTTCGTTCGTGGCTACGGCTACCAGGGCGGTGGCAGCCGCGAAGGCTGGGGACGCGGCGCGACCACGGCCGGAATCGGCGTGGATTTCAAGAACGCGCTCAAGGCTCCGGGGCCATGGCGCATGGGCTTGGGCGGATTCGGCGAATGCCTGCCGTATCACACCAACTATGTCGAAATTAACAAGGAAAAAGTGGACGCCTGGGGCGTACCTACTTTAAACATTCACTGCGCGTGGGGCGAGAACGAACACAAGATGTCCGAGGACATCGCGATTCAAGCAGCGGAAATGCTTGCAGCCGCCGGCGCCCGCGATATCGGCGTCTATCAGGAAATTTCCACGCCGGGCCTGGGCATCCACGAAATGGGCACGGCGCGCATGGGACGCGATCCAAAAACTTCGGTGCTCAATGAGCACAACCAGGTGCATGACGTTAAGAACGTTTTCATGACGGACGGCGCCTGTATGACCTCGGCAGCGTGCGTGAATCCGTCACTAACCTACATGGCGCTGACAGCGCGTGCATGCGACTTCGCGGTGAAGTCCATCCAGAAGAACGAACTGTAGTTCGCCGATCAGGCGACGGCTCAAATCGGCGATTTCTTCGGCTCTTACTGTGCGGCGCGCAATTTGAGTGTGCAGCGCGTGCAGGTGGGGTTTGCTCCGCTCGGAAATAAATCCGCAAGCTTCAAACGGCGACACACATCGCATCGTCTCTTGCCATTTTGCAGCGGCAAGGCGCGGAAAAATTTCCTTGGCGCCACGCCCAGCGCTCGCACATGATGCGCAATCGTCGATGGAGCCTTCTCGAGTTCTGACGCGATCGCGGTCTGCGTATAGCCTTCCTTCAGCAACTCCTTCACGCGTTTGCGAATTTCCCTGTTCACCTTTCCACCAGGACGCATGGATTACCTCCGCTCAGGCATGCTACGAAACGCCAGACCGCTGGCCGGCGGAAAATATTTCCTTGCTTGTAATTCCGTCCAGCATGCGTCCGTCTCCGGGCAGCCTGGTTCCTGCACGATTTGACACGCTGGACCGGGCGGGGCGGGGTTGCGTAACGTTGGCACGTCATACGCGAATCATCCGCACAGGAATTTCACACGTTTCACGAGCCACATTCGCGGAGCGAAACACTTCCATATCGAAGCGTCGCAACCGCCGCTGCTTCCGGTCGTGGCCGGAATGCAGATCGCGCGCGAAGCCGGAGTACCTTGATCTTCGATCTGGCCGTAGCGCCAAGTTACTTCGCGTCCGAAGACTCGGAGCTGCCGACGAGCTGGTCGCCGCACTGCAGCTGGTGGACGTTCTGAAACCGTACAAAGCCGCGGCGCGCGAGATCACCGGATGGACCAGCTACGAGAAGATCGCCACCAAGCTGTTGAGCCTCGGGCCCAAGGTCGTGGCGGTGACCATGGGATCGGAACGTTCCCTGCTGGCAAGGGGTGGGGAGATGAAGCATGTGCCGGCCTTTCAGATCAAGGTTGTGGACAGCAACGGGGCGGGCGATGCCTTCATGGGCGGACTGTCGTTCGGTTTGTTACGAGGATGGGATCTGCAGACTGCCGGTCTGTTCGCCAACGCCTGCGCGGCGATCTGCTGCTCGCGCGTTGGCGCGCGAGCCATGGGCTACTTGGAAGAGGTAACAAGCTTGGCGAACAGGCAACGGCCGGGACAGCGGCTGCGTTTTACTGTGCGGCACGGCTTCTCCTCAGGCAGGAGCGCTTTGAGTTTGCTGCGGGGTGGAGGACGGGAAATAGGTAGTACTTGTCGGCTTTTGCCCTAAGTGTTGATTCTAAATTGCTTTAAGTGGCTTAAAATCTTGCATATTCGCAAGTATTGATTCTAAAAGGCTTGTCTCAAGGCGAAAGGCCCTCTCTGCGTCTTGCAGGGAGGGCCTTCGTCGGATGGATTAAATCTGATCCGATTTACTGGGTCATCGTTTGATTCAGCCAGGTATAGCGCTGGACCGTGGTGGCAACGGACTGTCCGGTGCCGGCCGTCGGAGTGATGGTCGTGGACGGGAACCACGGTGGCGCGAACCCGTTCTTTCCGAAGCGCCGGTCGAAAAGGACGTTACGCGTGGTGCTGTTGATGTTCTGAATGGTGTTCTGAATACGGCCACCGACGATGGTCAAGGTGTTGATGGCCGAGCCAGTGTTCACGATGCCGCCGGACCCTCCCTGGGAGATGGTCGCGATGGAGGCGTCGATTTCCAGGTTGTTGGGATTCGACTGTTTGTTATTCAGGTTGACGTTGCCCTTGGCGGTGAAGATGCCGAGCACCTGGCCGGTGTCGCCGCCGGGGATGAGCTGGTCCATTTGAGTGCCAGACATGTAAACGGGATCCGTCTTGTAGAGAACGTCGCCAGTAACGGTGACGTCGTTGGTGGCGCAGATGGTAACCGCCACGCCATCATTGATGCCCGCCTTGCCGGCACCAGGACCTGACAGGCTGGTGATGTCGCCATCGACATAAAGCATCGTGGCGGTGCCCATGGGAACGCCGCTGGAGCTAAATTGCTGTGGGACACCGTTGATACTTGTAACCGGTCCGGTGCTGCCCACCTGAATCGTCGTTGTCCCGGCAGATCCCGCTGCCGGATCCGTGGTCACAGTGGTGGTAACGCCACCTTGCGTAATCTTGTAGACCTGGGCGGTGCCGTTGCTTCCGGGCTGGACGACAACAGTTGCGCTGCCTTCAACCAGGATGCCGCCTCCGGTAAACGTCTTGATTTTTCCAGTTGAGTCGACCGTATATGGCAAGTAGACACCAGAACTGGCGCCGGTTTTGGGATACGCGTTGCCTGTGGCGTCCTTGAGTACGCCATTCATGGCCAGGGCTGTCGGCGCAGTGGAGGAATTGCCGATACCGTCAAGCACGGCTTGTTGCTGGTTAAAGGAGTTGGCCGGCAGGGCGGCAGGTGCTGCGCCGAAGGTCATGTTCTTCAGCGAGTTCTGGAAGGCAACGCTAAAGCCGCTGGGCACCGTGGTGGACCCGCTGCAGATGCCGCTCTTGTCAAAACCCGCTTTGGATCCGACCTGGGTGACGTCATCGGTGAAGGTATAGGAGCCGGAGTTACTGAAATTCCACGAGCCGTTGGTCCAGACCGGGCCGGTGATGGTACCCGGAACCAGGTCTCCGCCGCCGCACAGAGCGTACTGGTCAATGAACATACCGAAGCCGGCAAAGGAGGTTGTTTGCGTGCCCAGGCCCGTCTTGGCAGTGACGACGGCTGCACCGCGTTCCACGATAGTAGCGGTTTCCGTGCCCTGCGATTGTCCAACCGCCGTGATCTGATAAGGGACAGTGTAAACGTACTTCAGGACTGGGCTGGACAGAGCATCGGAGGCCTTAGCATACGGGGCGGCACAGTTGCCTGTAGTACCGCCTGTAGGCGTGCAGCCGACGACCGAACCTGCTGGAGGGATCTGGATATCGGTAATCTTCACTTTTTCCGGCCAGGAGTAGGCGCTATTGATAGGAGCGAAGGTGGCATATCCATTTTTGCCCTGGGACATCGCCGTTGTCGTGCCAATAGCGGGACCCGTAGCCGGGTCGAAGGGTACGGGGATCGATTTGTTCAAGCTGTCCACGACTTGCTGGCGAGCGATGTTGATGCCGGAATCGGCGGCATAGAAGGAGCCGCGATAGTTGCCATAGTAGCCGGTCAGCAGCATGTCCGAGCTGACGGACAAGACCATCGTCAAGGACATGGCCGTGAGCAGCAGCAGCAGGAGCATAGTGGTAATCAGGGCGATGCCGTGCTGGCCGCGGACGCGACGCCGGGAGGGGATGTGGTTTCTCATATTCAGGCTCCTCAATTGCACGATCCGCAATCGTTCATGCTGAGATTGCGAGGGTTGATGACCAGGGACAAAGCTTCGATCTTGTAGTTGCCACCGTCGAAACTGTTGGCGAATTTGGTGCCGGACCACTGGTTGGGCGGTGTACGGCCGATGACGGAAACCCGTACGGAACGAATGGCCCGAGAGAGGGTAGTGGTGCTGTCGTAGCTGTACGCACCGCTGCTGATACTGGCGTTGTTGAATTGGGAGACGCCCACCTTGAAGCCGATGATCTGGTCGGCGATAACGTCCGGTGTGGCGGCTCCAGCTTGCAGGCGAGTCAACGAATTGGTCGCAGCGTTGACGGTGTAAGTGGTCTGATTGAGAGGTACGATCGCTGAGCCAGCACAGAACTGATTGGACAATTGGTCCGTCGAGTTGAGCGGCATGGCCTGGTTGCTGATTTTGAGAGGATCGGTAGCGAAGATTCCGTTGGTGTCGGTAGGAGTGTACGTGAGGTTGACCAGACCACCCGCGCCGGCGGCTGCGCCGGTGAGGCGGCTGGTAGTGAACTGGTTGCCAGTGGTATTGAGGAACAAGAGTTCGGTGTTTAGCGGGTAACTGGCGGCAGTGGCGCCTGCGGGCGGCGTAACGGCAGCGAATCCATTGTTTGTCAAAACGCAGGTTGCAACAGGAACGGTGGAAGCTCCCATGGCCGGGACAAGCACGTTCAAGGTGTCGTATCCGGGGTTGACGTTGACGGCGGTGATACCAAAGGGCCAGCCAGCAGTGGGGCTGATGGCGTTGTACCCGTTGGCGGCGTTCACGACATCGTTCTGGATTTGCGTCAAAGCATTCCGAAGATTGATGTTAAGGGCCGTGGTGCCCTGTTGATCGGTGAACAAGTTGGTGTTCTGCCGGAACAGCGTCATGGCCGCGCCGCCGATGATCACAAAGACGGCCATGGCGATCATCAATTCCAGCAGGGAGAAGCCGGAGGATCGCTTGGCGCGGCGCAAAGTCGAGAGAGCACAGTGGTGTTGATAGCTCATGGGTGCACCATGCTGGATTGGAAAGTGACCGGGGGTTTCAGGCTGGTGTTGGCCAAAGTGATGGTAACGGTGACCTGACGGACACCAGTGATGGGAACATCCTTGACCACGGTCCAGGATCGGTTGTACGTGAGCGTGTCCTTGGTGGCGGCAGGCAACGCACCACCCGCCACGGAGGTAATGAGCCCGTTGGGAGTTTGCGTGTAGAGAGTGGTGATGCCGCCCTCGCTGGTGGCGTCCACAATGTTGCCGTTGTTAGAGGAAATCTGAACGGTGTCGTTATAAGTGCCGGGGTTGAGCGCCGAGTCATTGTTAGGCAGGCGGCTGAGGTCCTCGAGCTTTTCCGAGGCCAGCATAGCCGCGGTGCTCATGTAGCGGGCATGAGCGCTCATGTTCAGGGAGGAGCTCATGAGCGCGGCGACGCTGAAGAGACCGATGGTCAATACCAGGATGGCGACCATGGTCTCAACAAGGGTGAAGCCGGCCTGCTGGCGCGGCTTACGGGGTGACAGTGATTTGTCCATAGTTCGACACCGCGATCTGCTTATTTGGAAGTCCGGATCCTGTATAGGACACGGTCATGGCAATGGCGCCAGCGGGCACAGACTGCACGAAACCGCTGGGCAGAAATTGCAGAGTGATATTGGCCCCGAGAGATGCGCCCCGGCCCTGTATTGGAATCGCGGGGCCGGGTGCGCTATAAGCGGCGTTGCAGGTTTGGCCGCCGGCGGCAGGCACCATATTGGCGACGGTGTAACTCTTTGAGGCGGCGGTGAAAACCAGCTGATAGCGGCAACCGTGGAAGATGGCGTTGTAGCGCGCGCTCTGGATAGCGCTGGTCAGTGAAGTGACTGCCGAGCGCATGGCGTAAAGCTGAGTAACCCTGCGAATGCCGGGAACGGCCATAGCGATCACTACCATGGCGATGGCCACCACGATTACCAGCTCTACGATGGTAAATCCTCGAGCCGACCGAGCGGATCGAATTGAAGACCTGCGAATCATTAACCTCTCCGTGGGCTGAGATGGCTGCAATGCTGCGGACTCAGGCCAATCAACGGCGGGTCAGGGTGCAGGTCGGATGCCAACCGCATACCATCGTATCCGCTTGAAAGTAGACGTCTTATGAGGTGCCTTTGGCTGTCGGAGGTTGGTGCGTAAAAGCGCATGGGTCAAAAGGTTACAAGTCGCGCACGCCTGGGACCTCTTCCAGAGCCGTGCGACATGTGTTCACAAGGGTCGTCCTGCGGTATGCGGTCGCCCCGGTTACGGGAGCAACAGGGCGCAAGACGGTGAGGCGGCAACGGCCGGCTTCCATTTCTCAGAAGCACTGATCAAATGGAGTTTCAATCTCTACGCCGCATTCCTGGCACCCTGCCTGAGCCTATTGTGCGGGGGGTTGGCGGTGGGCGGCCTCTTTGCCTTTGCCCATGATGTCGAAGCCGGCCTCGGGATTGGAATAGGTGCCCGTAAGCTTGACTGGGACTACTGCGGCGCGTTTTCTGCCTTTGAACAGGCTATCGAAGGGCTTGAGGAGTATTGATTTGAAACCGCTGGTTGTTTGAGACAGCTTCGCATCCGTGCCCAGGACTCCGTGGAAATCCACCTTCTCGTTGATCAGGTTATAGGTGCCGCTTACCTTGGCGTGCGCACCGGGGACCCAGAGAGAGAAACCGGTCAGGGTGGCAATTCCATCCCGCAGATGCACATGACCTTGCAGGCCCGAAATGACGTTCTCGGGGGGCCCTTCCGGGGATTCCTCTGGTTTCTTACCGCTGGAGCTCTGACTGAGATTGTCGATTTGGGTCTGCGTATCCGCGGAGGTGAAGTGGCCCTCGTCGATGTTGAAGTCGCCGTCGATTTGCAGCTCCTGCAGGAACGGGCGTCCCTCCGGAGGAACGGTGACATGTGCGGCAAAAGTAGTGGTGCCGGTGAGGGCCGGAGTCGGGCGGCGGGCAAGGAGGCGGAGGAAATCCTGAATGTGGCCCTGCCTGACCGAGAAATCCAGAGAGGTGGTCTTGCCATGACCGTTGGGAGTCCCTGTAATGCGGCCTTTCGTTGTGATGGCAGTGTGAACCAGGGTGCTGGTTACTTTTTCGAGGATGACGTCACCGTTGGTGCCGTTGACCACCGCATGGAATGTGGAATGGAGCGGTACAGGATGGCTGCTGCGGTCGATTTCAAAGTCGGGGACGTCCACGCTGCCGTGAGTCTCGATATGCTGCAGCACACCCTGAAAATCATCCTTGGAGGAGAGCGTTCCGGCAATGCCGGGAAAAACGCTGAGGTCGGCGTGGTCAAAGGTGTAATTGCCGGACACCGGAGTTTGCGCGGCATCGGCGAAATTCCACGGGCCGAACGTGCCAGTGGAGTGAATCTCTCCCGGCGGGAGCGGATTGTGAAAGGCTATGCGATAGGACAAATGGCCGTTCGGGGTCAGCGAAAAGAGAGTTGCGGCGTGAATTTCGAATCGGAGCGGATTGTCGTCATTGGGGCGGGCGACTTCGAGCAATGTGCCGTCGGCGATGACTTCGCCAACGCGGGTGCGGGAGCCGGCATGCTGGAGGCGCTCGTTGGCATTCACGACGGTAGAGCCGCGAAGCGGCGCCTGGATATGCAGACCGTCGACGCGAATGAGAGCCAGATACCCGGGGCGGAAGAGCAAATCGGTGTAGCGGGCTTTAACCTGAAGACGCTTAGCGGTGGCGAGAGGAGGGAGTTTAGGACCACGCGAGGCGCGTTGCAGAACAACGCCTTCTGCGATGCACCCTGGAAACGGAAAGAAGGTACCGTGAAAATGTTCGAAAGTTACCGTGCCATCGAATGTTTCCTGCAATGCCGAGACAACCTCGGCCTGAGTGAAGGGCCAATAGTGGTGAAGCAGTGCGGCGGCCACGATAGCGGCTACGGAAAGTAGCAACGCGGCGCGCAAAATCCAACGGCGCCAGCGATAGGGCTGACGAAGGGGCCGAGGATGTGGCGACTTAGGCTGATCGTTTTGCATCGCGCACAAAGCAGGTTTTTAGACGCGGAGGTGGCGTGAAAGGACGCGGGCAGCGGTTTGCGTACATCGTTTGGCGAAACTTTCGGAGTATCGCGGCTTGCTTGTGCGGCGGGATTCTCCGAAAATGGGAAGCTTGCAATAGCGCCGTGGGCGCATAAAGCGGGCTGTTATGTGGCCCGCGGGGTGTCGGGGAAACCGTGACCAAGGTTCGTTCGCCGAAACGTATCGTTGCGTACTTTTCGATGGAAATTGCGCTGGAGAACGCCATGCCCTCGTACAGCGGGGGGCTTGGCGTGCTGGCCGGCGACACCGTGCGGGCGGCCGCGGATATTCGGCTGCCAATGGTGGCGGTATCGCTGCTGTATCGGAAGGGCTACTTTTCGCAACGGCTGGCGGAGGATGGTTCGCAGACCGAAGAGGTGGTGAACTGGCGGGTAGAGGATTTTCTGAGGGAAGAGTCCGCGCGGGTCAGCGTTCCACTGGAGAACCGGCGGGTAGAGCTGCAAGCGTGGCGGTACGACGTGAAGGGCGTGCGCGGCTTTGAGGTCCCGGTCTACTTTCTGGACGCGGATCTGCCCGGGAACCAGGAATCGGACCGGGGATTGACCGGGAGCTTGTACGGTGGCGACGCGTACTACCGGTTGTGCCAGGAAGTGCTGCTGGGGATCGGTGGAGTGCGGATGCTGCGCGCGCTTGGGTATAGCGAGCTGACGCGCTATCACATGAATGAGGGGCACGCGGCGCTGCTGTCGCTGGAGCTGCTGGGGGAAGAGGCGGAGAAGGCCGGACGCACGACGATTCGCGGCGAGGATATCGAGAAGGTCCGCAGCAAGTGTATTTTCACGACGCACACGCCGGTGCCGGCGGGGCACGACCGGTTTCCGATGGAGTACCTAACACGCGTTTTCCCGGATCAGACCGGCTTTTTCGACCTGAAGGATGCCTCCTCGGCGGACCTGCTGAAGAGCGTCCTGCAGGCGGAACAGAATTTTCCGGATTTGCAGGAAGCGGCGCGAGCGGGAGCGTCAGTGAATATGACGTACCTGGCTCTGGGCATGAGCACGTATGTGAACGGCGTGGCGAAGCTACATGGAGAAGTTTCCCGGAAGATGTTTCCGAAGGTGCCGATCGAAGCGATCACCAATGGAGTGCATGCGGCGACGTGGACGGCGCCGGCGTTCAAGGATCTGTTCGACCGATGCATTTCGTCGTGGCGGGAAGATAACTACAGTTTGCGCGGCGCGCTGGGCCTGCCGCCGGAGGAAGTGTGGGCCTCGCACCTGATTGCCAAGCATGAATTGCTGGAAGCGGTGCGCATGAAAACGGGGCTGAGCCTGGATCCTGATGTTTTCACGATCGGATTTGCGCGGCGGGCTACCGGGTACAAACGGGCGGACCTCATTCTTTCGGATCTAGACCGGCTGCGGCAGATTGCGAAAAGCGGCGGGAAATTTCAGATTGTGTACGCAGGAAAGGCGCATCCTCACGACGCCGGCGGGAAGGATATTATCCGCAAGATTTTTCAGGCCAAGAAGGCGCTGCGCAAAGCGGTGCCGGTGGTCTTTCTGGATAACTACAATCTCGAGATCGGCGGGAAAATTACCGCGGGTGTAGATCTGTGGTTGAACACGCCTCAGTATCCGCTGGAGGCTTCGGGGACGAGCGGAATGAAAGCGGCGCTGAACGGGGTGCCGAGTTTGAGCATCCTTGATGGCTGGTGGGTGGAAGGGCACATCGAGGGCGTGACCGGATGGTCGATCGGAAATTCCCGACACTGCGCGGGGGTGGACACCCCTCCGGATCTGACGCACGAGGTGGAGTCGCTGTATTCGAAGCTGGAAAATACTATTTTGCCGATGTTTTACAAGGAGCGCAGCCGGTACCTTGCGGTGATGCAGCATACCATTGCGCTGAATGGGTCGTTCTTTAATACGCAGCGCATGGTGCAGCAGTACGTTACCGATGCTTATATCCGATAGCGTGCGGTATTGGCCGACGCTTTCCTGTATTTTCCCTCTCTGAAGTTTCTGGCGATGCCAGACGTGCTATCGCAGGCGGTTTTTGTAGACGGCCATGCCTACCGCCGCGTCCATGCCAATGTTTTCGAGCGCGCTGATTTCACGGCGGGCCTTGATGCCACCGGCGGCAATGATCGGGTGGGTTGTGGCGGCGCGGAGTTGACGGAACCATTCGAGATTGGCGCCGGACATGCTGCCTTCGCGATCGACGTCGGTGCAGAGGAAAGCGGCGCAGAAGGGCTTGAGCTGGGGCATGACTTGTTCGGCGTGGAGTTTCAGGTGGCGTCGCCATCCGTGAGTGACGATGCGGCCTTTTTCGGTGTCGAGCGCGAGCACGATTTTGCGGGGGTTGATTTTTGTCCTGAGAGCGCGGAGGAATCGTAGATTTGCGCGGCCCTGGCGGAATGCGGCGCTCCCGATGATGATTTGCGTCGCGCCGGCGTTGGCGATCTGCATTGCTCGCGAGATCGTGCGAATCCCACCACCAACGCGGACTTTCAATCCGTAGAAGGCGCGGGCGTTGCGGCAGAGCTCGCGGACGAGATCGTTGTTGTTGCCGTTGCCCATCGCGGCGTCCAGATCGATGATGTGCAGCCAGTCGTATTTCTGGAATTTGTCGAGCAGGCCGAAGACATCCTTCACGGCGAGTTCGCGGCGGCGGCCGTGTACAAGCTGCACGGCTTGACCGCCTTGCAGATCGATGCAAGGAATTAGCACGGCAGGCGGACCTCAATGCCACGAGCGGCGAGGAATTGCTTTAGCTCGCGGATGGGCTGGATGTTGTCGTGGAAGATCGAGGCGGCCAGAGCGGCGTCGGCGGCGCCGTCCATGAAAATTTCCGCGAAATGTTCGGGGAGCTTTGCGCCGCCTGAGGCAATCACAGGGACGCTGACTGCGCGTGAGATTTTGGAAGTGAGCGGCACATCGAAACCTTGTTGCGTGCCGTCGCGGTCGACGGAGGTGAGGAGGATTTCTCCGGCGCCGAGCGAAACACCGCGCTTTGCCCAATCGATAGCGTCTAGGCCGGTGATGTCACGTCCCCCGCGCACCATCACTTCCCAGTGATCGCCACTGCGCTTTGCGTCGATCGCGAGGATTACCGCCTGAGCGCCGAATTCCTCGGAAAGCTCGGTGATCAAGCCAGGGCGTTGAACAGCCGCAGTGTTCACGGTGATTTTGTCGGCACCGGCGCGGACGACGGAGACGGCGTCTTCCAAGGTGCCAATGCCGCCGCCGGCAGTGAGTGGAATGGCCAGCTGTTCGGCAACGCGGCGGATCGTATCCAGGAACGTAGGGCGGCGATCGCGTGAGGCGGCGATGTCGAGGACGATGAGTTCGTCGGCACCCTCGGCGTTGTAGCGCGCCGCCAGGTCGACCGGATCACCGGCGTCGCGCAGGCCGACGAAGTTTACGCCTTTGACGACGCGGGCGCCGTCGGTGTCGAGGCAGGGGATGATGCGGCTGGCCAGGCTCATGCGGCGAGCCTCAGAAAGTTTTTCAGGAGTTGGGCGCCGGCCGGGCCGCTTTTTTCGGGATGGAATTGGACGGCGAAAACACTGCGAGACTCGAGGATGGCGATGAACTGCGTCCCATGCTCGCACGTCGCCACCGCTGCCAGGTCCTGTGCGTCGGCCATCGCAGCGTAGGAGTGCGCGAAGTAAAAGTGCGCGCCGGGTTCAATGCCGTCGAGCAATCGGGACGATCGTGACGGACGCACCTGATTCCAACCCATGTGCGGGAGCTTTACGCTACGCGGCAGCTCGCAGATCGTACCCGGTAACAGATTCAGGCCGGCAAGATCTGGCGCTTCCTCGCTAGAGGCGTACAAAGCCTGCAGGCCGAGGCAGATGCCCAGGAAGGGAACTCCGCGGCCGATGGCATCGAGCAGAGGCGAACGCATGTTGCGCTGGTCGATGGCGCGAACGAACGCGCCGAAGTGGCCGACACCGGGAAGCAACAATGCTTCCGCTCGTGATATACAGTCCGCCGTTGTGGCGCGAATCGTTTCCGCTCCAAGTTTGCGCAGGGCGCGATCGACCGAAGTGACATTGCCGGCCCCGTAGTCAACCAGCGTGATTTTCACAGTAGCCCTTTCGTGCTCGGCAGGACATGCTTCAGACGCTTATCGCGAGAGACGGCGAAGCGCAGAGCTCGCGCGAAGGCCTTGAACATGGCTTCGACTTGATGATGGGACGAACGGCCGTAGAGGGCGCGCAGGTGAACGTTGGCGCGGGCGGCCTGCGCGAATCCCTGAAAGAAATCCTCGGTGAGCTCGGTTTGAAAATCGCCGACAAGTTTCGCGGTGATCTTAGCGTCGCAGACGCAGTAGGGACGTCCGCCGAGGTCGACCGCGGCGGCTGCGAGAGTTTCGTCCATGGGCATCAGGAAATAGCCCGCGCGAAGGATGCCGCGTTTGTTGCCCAGAGCCTTCACGACGGCTTCGCCCAGAGCAATGCCGGTGTCTTCCACGGTGTGGTGCTGGTCGACGTCGAGATCTCCTTTTGCTTGGATTGCGAGATCGAAGGCGCCGTGACGCGCCACTAAATCGAGCATGTGATCGAGAAATCGGATGCCAGTGCTCACCTGAGACCTTCCACGGCCATCGAGATTGATGCGGACGCGGATATCGGTTTCATTCGTCTTGCGATGCAGCGAAGCGATTCTCGGCATTACCTCTTCCAGTAGCGCTTGATCTTTCTGATCAAGCGCTCCATTTCCGGCTGCGTGCCCACGGAGATGCGTGCTACACCGGGGCCAATGTCTTTCGCGCGGTCACGCAGCATCACGCCGTCGCGGGTGAGACGTTCGAAAAGGGCTGGCCCTGCCGGGCCGAAGCTGGTCAACAGAAAATTGCATTGGCTGGGGTATGTTGCAACGCCAAGGGCGTGCAGTTCCTTTTCGAACCATTTGCGGGTGCGCGCGATATCGCGCAAATAGCCGTTCATGGTTTTGCGGTCGTTTACGGCGGCGACGGCCGCCACTAGAGCGGCGAGATTTACAGGGAAGGGAGCAGTGGCTCGGCGCAGCGTGTTCAGGGAATCGCGATTGGCAATCACGGCGCCGAGGCGCAAGCTCGCGAGCCCTGCGACCTTGGAGAACGTGCGCGCAACGAAGAGCTGCGGATATTCGCGAATCAGCTTCACGACGCTGACTCCGGGTGCAAATTCCGCATAGGCCTCGTCGATCACAACTGCGGTGTGCGTAGCTTCCTTCAGGATTCGCTCGATCGCACTCGGGGAGACCTGCGTACCAGTCGGATTGTTGGGATTGCAGATGAAGAGGACGCGGGGTCGCTCGATTGCTGCCTGGATGGCGGCTTCCAGCGGGAACTCCATTTTTGCGCTATATCGGAGGACATCGATCTTGGCGCCGGCGACTTCGCCCCAATAGCGATACATTGGAAACGTGGGCTCGACGATCACGATGCGTTCGCCGGCGTTCACGAAAGTGTCGATGAAAACACGAAGCGCATCGTCGCCGCCGTTGGTGAGCATCAGTTCTTCGAGATCAACCTGGTAGTAACGCGCGAGGCGTTTCGCGCCACGTTCGTATTCCGGATACATCGAGATGGTTTTCGGGGAAAGCTTGCCCAGCGCGCGCGGGACGGCAGGCGAGCAGCCCGCAGTGTTTTCGTTGAAGTCGAGCCGTAATTTGTTGGCGCGCCCTTCGCCGGGAGGTTCGTAGGTTTTGCGTTCGATGATGGCCTGGCGGACCGGTAGCTGCACTTTCATTGGTGAATCTCCAGGCATTTGCGAACCTCCACAGCGTTGGCGTGAGCTATCAAGCCTTCAGCGCGCGCTAGAATTTGCACATCCTCAGCGAGGTTGTGAAAGCCTTTACCAGAGATCGACTGCGTGCTGATGCATTTCACGAAGTCAGCGGCGCTCAGCCCGCCTCGCCGCCGCGCCCAGCCGCCGGTTGGCAGGACATGATTGCTGCCGCTGGCGTAATCGCCAAGAGGTTGCGCGGCGTAGGGACCGAGGAAAATCGTGCCGGAAGCGGTGCATCGTTTCAGGAGGTCGCTCTTCGCGCCGTCCGCAATCGGCAGGCTCAGATGTTCGGGAGCAAAGCGGTTGACGAAATCGCAAGCTTCGCAAAGCGATGCTGCGATCAGAATCGCTCCGGCGACTCGAATTGAACCGTGCGCGGGATTGTTGCTTGGCAATTGCAGTAGTTGCGAAGCAACTGCGGCCTGTACTTGGCGCGCAAGAGCGCGGGAAGTAGTGACGAGAAAACTTCCGGCGTCCGGAGCGTGTTCGGCTTGAGAGAGGAGGTCAGCGGCAATCCAGGATGGATTGCCGCGCGCTGCCAGCACGATGGCCTCGGTGGGGCCGGCGGGAAGATCGATGGCGCAATCGCTGCTGACGAGTTGCTTGGCAGCGGTGACAAAGCGATTGCCGGGGCCAAAGATTTTCTCGACGCGCGGGATCGAGCGCGTGCCGTAGGCAAGCGCGGCGATGGCTTGGGCGCCGCCGATTCGCGCGATTTCGGTAACGCCGAGTGCGCTGGCCGCGGCCAGGAGTTCGGCGCTGGGGTGCGGGCAGACGGCGATGACGCGAGGGACTCCCGCGAGAAGTGCCGGCGCAGTGGTCATGACCAGAGTGGACACCAGAGCGTGGCGGCCGCCAGGGATGTAGCAGCCGATGGATTCAATCGGCTGCACGGACTGGCCGATGCGAACCCCCGGTTCGACTTCGAGCAGCCACGGTTGTGGCAGTTGGCGTTCGGCCACTCTCCGCACGTTTCGAGCTGCGTGTTTCACGGCGCGCAGAAACGTAGGGCTGACGGACTGCGTCGCGGTTTGGATTTCGCGGCGCGAAATCCAAACCGGCTTTCGACGGAGGTCTACACCATCCAACTTCTTCGTCCATGCCCGCAGCGATACGTCACCGCGGCACTGAACATCGCGCACGATGCGCGCGGCAACTCGTTCCGCTTCGGCATCGCGAGTTTGCCGTGCGCGCAGCAGTTGGCGCTCGACCACCGGCGTCAGATGGAGGATGCGCATCATCAAAGCACGATCTTGTTCAACGGATATTCCACGATTCCCTGAGCATTGGCAGCTTTGAGCTTGGGCAGAATCTGCCGCACGACTGCTTCTTCAATGATGGTGTTCACGGCGACCCAGTCGGGATCGCTCAACGTGGAGATCGTGGGCTTTTTCAGCGCCGGCAGAACGTCCAAGACGCGCGGTAAATCATCGCGCTTCACATTTAGAAGTAAGCCCACTTTGCTGGCCGCGGCAATCGCTCCTTGCAGCATCAAGATCAAATTTTCGGCCTTCTCGCGCCGCCACGTATCGGCAGCGGCGGCGCGATTCATGATGAACACGGTCGCGGACTCCAGCACGGTATCGACGATACGCAGGCGGTTGGCGCGCAGCGACGAGCCGGTCTCGGTAACCTCGACAATAGCGTCTGCGAGTTGCGGTACCTTCACTTCTGTGGCACCCCAAGAGAACTCCACGCGCGACGTAACCCCATGGCGCGCCAGATATTTCTCGGTGATGCGCACGACTTCGGTGGCGATCACTTTGCCGGCCAGGTCCCGTGCTTGGCGCACTGGCGAATCTTCCGGCACCGCGAGCACCCAGCGGACGCGGGCGAGCCGCTGCTTGGCGTAGACCAGCTCCGCCAATTCTTCGACGGCGGCGTCGGTCTCGACCACCCAATCGTGACCGGTGATGCCGGCGTCGAGTGCGCCGGTCTCCACGTAGCGCGCCATCTCCTGGGCGCGCACCAGCAGGCACTCGATTTCGGAATCGTCAATTGACGGCACATAGCTGCGCGAATTCACGGCGATCTTCCACCCCGCGCGCGCAAACAGATCTACCGTAGCGTCTTGAAGGCTGCCTTTGGGAATGCCTAGCTTGAGAGGGCTCACAGCTGCTTCACTCCGCCGTAAACACGTTCCGGTTCGAAGGTCTTCTCCGCGATAATGGTGGCCGTGCCATCGGCGGCGAGCCGCTTGAAAAAACAGCTTCGGTAGCCCTCATGACACACGCCCGGGCCAATGGGCTCGACGCGCAGCAGCACGGCATCGGCATCACAGTCCACGAGCACATCGCGCACCTTTAAAACGTGACCGCTCGATTCGCCCTTTTTCCAAAGGCGGTTCCGCGAGCGGCTGAAGAACGTCACGTCGCCGGAACGCTGCGTCTCCGCCAAGGCATCTTGGTTCATAAAGCCGAGCATCAGGATATCGCCGGTACGATTGTCCTGCACGATAGCGGGAATCAGCCCGCCTGATTTTGCGAATGCCATCTCCACGTCGATCCTCCTGCCGAAAAATCCCGCATAAAAACAAAAAACCCGCCGGGCTTTGCTGCGCCAGCGGGCCGATGAGTGTTTTGTTTAGCGAATCGCTATGCACACCTCATCAGGCGCGGCGTATGGCCGTGATGATGATGGTGCCGATGTGCTTGAAAAATCATTGCAGGAAAGTAGAGTAGAGGAATTCGTACGGCGAGTCAATGGTGATGAACGAGCGGACTGAAACTCACGAAGGTGGGCGCGAACCGGACGGCGACGATCCGCTGTAATTCACGGTCATCAGCAGATGCACGGCCACGCCAAACTTGCCGTTGGGCAGTTTTTCCACGCGCCGCACTTCCGCCACATATTCGCAATTCATGGGATCGTGCGGAGAGCTGTACGGAAAGGTGACAAACACGCGCATCCCCGGATAGTACGTTTCTTGGCGAGTCCTGAAGTAGATTCCTTCCCGCGAGGCGTTTACGCTGACCGGCAAATCTTCAAAATGTGCGTCCCGCGGTTCCGAGGGGCGGACCCGCAACGTTCGGGCAATCTTAGCCCTGCGTCTGCGGCGCAACTCCGAATACACTTTGTCCGAGGCTTCGGGCATACAGGCTTTCGTCTTGAGAGGACTCTACTATTGGTCCCCCGGGCTGCAACGTCAAGACCGTGCGCCGAATCAGATATTGCAGGGAAGTTCCACGCTGCAACACTTCGGAGGTTTGCTGTGCCGGATAAGATCAACAAGAACGACGCGGAGTGGAAGAAGCAACTCACGCCCAATCAGTATTACGTCACGCGGCAGAAGGGCACCGAGCCGCCATTCACCGGCGAATATGAAGATTCCGAAACTCCCGGCACGTACAAATGCGTGTGCTGCGGCCAGCCGTTGTTTCGTTCGGACACCAAGTATCACTCCGGTTCAGGCTGGCCCAGCTTCTATGCGCCCGCGGACGAGGCCGCGGTGGAAACAGAAACAGACCGTAGCCACGGAATGTCTCGCACCGAAGTGAAATGCAGCCGGTGCGACGCGCACTTGGGGCATGTGTTCGATGATGGTCCCAATCCGACAGGAGTACGATACTGCATCAATTCCGCGGCGTTGAACCTGGATACGGACAAAAAGTAAACGCGCCGCGGGTTCGCCGCAGCGCGTGGCAGAAGCCATGCTTATAGAGGTGGAGGAAAGAATTACGCCGCGGTACAGGCGCACGCGGCCAATTCCGCGGCGCGATCGCGTTCCCAGGCGCCCAGCAGCAGAACCTTGGTGCCTGTCGGATACTTGAAAACGTAGAAAACCGTGGAATCGCCATCCACTTCAAAAAAGCCCGGTCGCCGGGGGTCCGGACGCGTATTCGCGCCGGCGCTCAAAAGCAGACGAAGTTCTGCAATCTGCTCCGGCGAGTGATTCCGGAGATCTTCCAGAAGAGGCGGTTGTTTTTGCACTGGAATAGTCATCACATTTCTCCGCCACATATAGCTTAGCTTTCTCCTCACTTGTAAAGACGTAAGAAGTGCGGAAAAGTTTCATGAACCGCAACGGCCCGCGGCAAGAATCCTGGGGCGTATATTGTGTATTCCGACCTGCGCCGACCAGAGTTCCTGCTTGCCGGTTGGATGCCGCGAGCAGGGTCCCCGTGTGTATCTATTTTTTTGCCGATGATTTGTCTCCAAAATGTAACGTTGCGCTGAGGCAGGCTTGTATCCTCGGGGGCGGCAGAGGCAATGCCGGAAATTTCGTCAGCGCGGCCACGGCCTCGGCGAGATTGACGGATCGGCAAACAATGTTGCTATACTATTTACGTAACCATTTTAAAAGGCACTTGCGCACTCGCGATTTCCCTGCGATAGTGAGTGTATTGACCTTCCAGTATAGGAAAGATAACTGTGACGAAGAAAACGACTAATAAAGAGAAGAGTAATTTCGGAAAAGACCGGCGGCGCAAGCATCATCACTGGCTGGTCACAGTCTATTACGCCGACGGCGAGAAATTCGGCCGCGTGTACACCGACCACGACAAAGCCTCGCGATTCGCGGAACGGCAGCGCCGTTCTCCGGTGGTCAAATCCGCGCGCGTTAGCCAGGTCTCCTGACTTTATTTCCAGACGGGTGTAAGTTTTCAAAAGCTGGCACCGAGTCAGGCTTGTTCCTGCTTGCCCCGGCGTGCTATAAAGAATGGAGTTAAGCGGCCTTAGTATAGTGGTAGTACGGAACCTTGCCAAGGTTCAGGTGTCGGTTCGATTCCGATAGGCCGCTCCATAATTTTCAGCTACTTACGCAGTAGCCTCGTTTTCCATATTTTCCAAAACTACATTTTTCCTGCCATTCGCCAGCACCTTTTGCACCTGTTCTAGCGGAATCTCTCCGGTATAGAGCGCCGTCATCTTCATAGAGCTGTGTCCCATCTGCTGACGGAGGATGGCCGGGATTGACCCCTGCCAGCTCCCATCGGCGGTTACCGCCCCTACGAAGAGCGTGCAGGCCGCTTTTCTGGAATCCAAGTAGTGCGCCATGCTCGCAATGTCCAAGGTCTGTCGCGCTACTACTCCGAAGCCGAACGTTACAACGCTGAGCGAATCGAGCGCCAACAGCCGAAGGACGTTCTAGGCGAAATCGCAAAACAGAAATGGACTGGACACTATCCCGAACAGGAAGTGAGCGTAGGTCTAGGGAGATTGAGGCTCAGAGGATTGCTGAGCGCGAGGCAGGCAATGCTTCGAGGTAAGGAAATCCCGTATCACTTGGACGGACCTGACAATTTGCTAGAAGCTCTACGGTGAGCAGCAAGGCACTTGGTATGACCGCGAAACTCAGCAATTTGTTACCGGCAAACCTCAACCCAAGCCATCTGAGCAGAACTTCCACAGCTACGCGGAATTTGCCGCTTACTTCTGGAAATAGACAGGAGCTGCCGATGGGGACCGACAGCTCCCGACTCGTGTTGAGGAGGGACATCAGGAGCCGTTTGCGCAACAGGGATGTTTTGTACGACTTCTGCTGCCTATTGGTTCGCAAAACTATCCCTCGACATGGACAGATTTTAGTACTGTCAAAACTGACAGGCGGCCCGGCCCTTGGCCTAGTTTGAGTAGCGAGTCAATCCAGTGGAACTTGGCGACGCGAATAGTAGGTTTGGACCCTTCATGGGTGGACCACTCAATGCGGCTTGATCTGACCTTTCAAAACCGTCAACGCGGCAAGCGTCTTGCCGATGGCCTCAAATTCGGCTGAATCGCTAAGCGGCGGAGGGCTATCAATCAGGTATTTCCATTTCTGGTTCCTCGCTCATTCTACTGACCACTTACATCGACCCCTTACAGATGAGCGGGTGTTGCACGCGGCTCCGGATGGCCGTCCCTGGCCTTGACTTGCCGTCCTTCCACTGAGCACCTTCATCTGAATAACACATGAGAGCCGATCAGGGGCAACACGCACGCACAGGAAAACGGGTCAATTCGCGGGTGCCCCATCGCGATTCGATGGACCGAGCATGGGTGCCCCCTGACGATCGAAGCGAAAACCATCCACACCAGCTCGTCGGGATGCCTGGCGATCGCTTCGCAAGGGATCGACGTCGGCCAGGAGGTCCAATTGGTCAACCTCCTCAATGGAAACGAATGCGACGCTCGCATCGTGCGGCACGGCCAGCAGGCCGGCTCCACGTGGGAGCTGGGGATTCAGCTCGACGCCCCATCGGATGAATTCTGGGGATTGGACTTTTAGCCATGGCCGACGACATTCAGAAAAATGCTCCGGTGAAGGAAATATTCGACGAGTTGTTCAGCTTGTTAGAGACGCTGGAAACCCAGAATGTCGCCATCGTGGAATTCTTGAAGGAAGAGGGAATCGCCACGGATGAAAAGTTCGCGCCTTACCTCGACAGGGCGGCAAGTGCCGCCAACGTGAAATGGCGGGCCCACCGCGCACGGATGGAGCATCTGTACTCGCCAATTCCGGCGGCCGTGCAGGAGATAAAAAGGGAAGGCGAATCCGGAGGCAAGAACGAAGCAGCCAACGAGGAACTCGAGGGCAAGCAGCCGAGCGGCGAGAGCGAAAAGAGTCGCGAGATGGAAACAAGCAAGGAATTGGGCGCTCCCAACCCTATCACCGGTCGCATTCCACCGCGGCAAGGTGCAGCAGCTAACGCGGAAATCAAAACATCGAAAGAATCTGAGATGCCCGAAGCCGGCACCGGCGATGCCGCAGATAACAAGGGAGCCGCTGGCGCAAATTCCACACATTCGGCCGAGCCGAAAATACCACAAGAAAAAGCCAGCCGTTCTGGCGAATCAGCGCCGGGTGATGGGGCGGGGGAAGCAGCGTCGGCTGCCAAGCGTCAGTGACGAGAGCGCAAGAACAAGCGATTGCTCAGGCTGCTTCCAGCGAGTCGTCTGCGAAGTTTCGATTTAGCGCGGTGCGTCGGCGCGAATAACGCGGATTCCAAACACGCCCGGAATTTCGTTCCCTCCATCGGCTTCGAAGCGCAGGGTAATTTTCTGTTTGCCTGCGACGAGACTTGGCTGAACTGGGTACTCGATATCGAAAAAACGGACCGCTTTTTCGGGGCTTTTCCGTTCCGTCCTTCGCTCTCCGATTTTTTCCCCCTCTACAAGCACATTGAAAGAGACGTCACGGCGCGCGTCATTGCTGTACGTGACCACTGCGCTCATCGGATGTGCAGCATCGACCGGCAAGTCAAACGAAAACCACTTCGTGCCCCGCCGGCCGTAACGGCCCTCCAGTTGTACCGGTGTGGTCTCTTCCCCTTGCTCATTCACGTCGCGCTCGGCCTGCATCTGTCCGGGTTGCGCGAAAACCACGGTCGCAGCGTCGAGCCTTTTCTGCCTCTCCTCTTCGGCAGCATACGCCGCCGATTTCTTCGCCCACTCCGCAGGAGTGTACATGTCCCAATAAATTGCGTAGCGCCGTCGCGGCAATTGATAGAAGGGAGCAAAGTGGACATCGGACGCCGGTCCTACGCCCTCCGAGCGAAACTCTCCCGGTTTTCCTGACACCGGCTTTAGCCATTTCTCGACCGGCATGGCCTCCGCCACCATCACGGGAGCCTTGCGCGCCACGAGATTTTCATCCTCGGCCTTTTTCGAGGGCACCAATTCCGCGCCCAAATCGCCCGCCAGCACCAGCGGCCCCCACATCACCGCGAACCGCTCAGGATTATCCGGCAGCGGCTCGGTGCGCAGTGTCTTCGGTAGCACGAGCGCCACAGTGTCGCCTCTTTTCCACACTCGCGTGATCTCTACATACGAACCCGGTGGCGGCAGATTTTTCATCAGACGGCCGTCCAGCTTCACCGAAAATCCGGGCCCCACCCAATACGGGCGTCGCAGCGCCAGCGTGAACTTCTTCGGCTTCTTCGGAGTGATCTTCAAGGACGCGGATTCGCCCGCCGGAAAATCCGTTGCCATCTCGATCTGCACGCCGGCGGACTTCCAATGCGCAGTCGTCGGAGCGTATAAACTCACCCACATCTTGTCGCCTGATTCGTAGTAAATCCCATACCCGTGCAACGCGTGGCTCTCCATTCCCGTGCCCACGCAGCACGTAAAGTCTTCGAATTTGTCCTGATACTCGTGCTGCACGCCGCGGCCCACTGGCACCATGTAACAAACCCGCCCGTCGGCGGTATCCTGAGAGGCCAAAATGTGATTGAACAGCGCGCGTTCATGAAAGTCCGCGTAGCGAATGTCCGGCTCCACCGAAAACAGCGTCCGCGACATTTTGATCATGTTGTAGACGTTGCAGGTTTCCGCGGTGCGGCCATCAATCATGTCGCTCAGCTGATCTGGCGGCCCAAAATACTCGTTCCGGCCGTGACCGCCGGTGGCGAAGCTGTGATGTAGAGCGACCTGGTCCCAGAAATATTTCGCGGATTTCCCGTCGGTTTCGTTTCCCGTATAGATGTACCGCGCCAATTCTCCGATCATCTTCGGCACGTTGGTGTTCCCGTGCTTGCCGCCCAGGATGTCTTCGCTCTTCGCCAGCGGATCAACAAAGGAGCGCTGCTCGAATTTCCCAGACAACGCCAGCCATTTCCGGTCGCCGCTGTCCGCGTAAAGATCAGCGGTGACTTCGTTCATTCCGCCAAACTCGGTATTCAGCATGCGCTGGATCTGCTCGACGTCCATCTTCGACAGGATGCTGTCTGCCCATCCTGCGAACTTGATCTCCACGTCGAGTGCGGTGTGATTCCCGGTGTAACGATAGGCATCGCGAAGCCCCGCGAAAATCTTGTGCTCCACGTACCACGGCGACCACAGTCCGTTCAGATCGAATCCGCCGGAATTAATCACGCCGCGACAAAGCTCTTGAAAATGAACCTTGCCGTCTACGCCGTCCTTATCGAGCAGCGCACCGATGTATCCGTCGCCTTGCGCGTCCTGAATTTGCTTCAACTCGGCGACCATGTAATCCGCGCGCTCCTTGAAACGCGCATCGCCCGTGGCCGCCCACATCAGGCTCACTGCCGACAAATAGTGCCCGGCAATATGACCGGTCAGTTGCCGCCCGCCGCCGTCCCATCCGCCATAGCCTTTCGCCTTGGGCGGCAGTCCGGCGCGCACCCGCAGGTACGCCAGCATCCGATCCGGCTCCAGTTCCAGCAAATACTTGGCGTCCAGCTCCTGCGCATGTTTGAGCGGCCCACCGGTTAGCCGGACCGCGTCCAGCGGCAGCGGGCGCACCTTAATTATTCTTTGCTCAGAGAGCTGCGCCGCGTTGGGTTGCTGAGGGAAAGCGGGCATTGCCACTAGAGTTGCAGCGAGTAAAGTGAAGAAGATAGAGCGCAACGGGAGAGCCTCCGACTTGCCGTATATAATATACAGGACGATTCCGTCTCTCCCGTTTTCCTCAGCCCCTTTTGCTTTGTGCATGAATTTCGTCATAGCCTGTCGCTAATATATCCCTCCGTTTGACATGGAAAAAATCACCATCGCCGTCGGCAGCACGCGCCGCCCCAAGCTCAACGCCGTCACCGAAGCCATCCAATCCCTTGCTGCCGTGCTTGCGGCTTCGGAAAGCGGCGCCGAAATCGAAATTGTCGGTGTCGAAGTCGAAAGCGGCGTCGGGCACACTCCGTCTTCTCGTGAAGAGTCCATGCGTGGTGCTCGGCACCGTGCGGAGTCCCTCGTTCAGCTTGCCCGCCAGCGAAATCAGCCGTGGCGATACTTCGTCGGCCTAGAAGGCGGCCTCGACGTCATTCACGAACACTCAGCAGTAAGCGGCGTCGTCAACGATTTCACGATCGCCAGTGCGACACATTCCCGTCGGGTATTCCTTGAGAGCTGGGCCTACGTTACCGACGGCAGCCGAGGCCACTTCGGCCGCTCCGGCGGCGTAGAAATTCCCGATGCACTGGCCCACGAGGTCCTCGATCTTGACATCGAACTTTCCGTGGCCATTGACCGATTCGCCGGTGCGGTCGGCATTCGCGATGCGCAGGGTGCCTGGGGCGTTCTCTCGAGCAATCGAATCACAAGGCAGGAAGCATTCCGGGTTGCGCTAGTCGGGGCCTTCGCCCCGTTTTACAATGCCAAGATGTACAAGGCTGCAGCCGCAGCCTACTGATGGCTAAGTAGGCGCTGGGCTTGGACCCGGCGAATGTTTCGATCGAAACCATCATCGGCACCAAAGAGGAGCATCGTGGACATCGTCAAAGGCAATATGGGATGGATCGAGGTGGTCGTCGGCCCGATGTTTTCCGGCAAAAGCGAAGAGCTGATCCGCCGCCTGCGCCGCGCCGAGATCGCACGACAACGCGTTCAGATTTTCAAGCCCGCGATCGACGAGCGCTACGCCGCCAACGAAATCATTTCGCACTCCGGCCTCGGCATTCCGTCCGACAACGTCACCAAAGCCGCCGAGATCATGGACAAGGTTCAGCCGCGCACCGAAGTCATCGGCATCGACGAAGCGCAATTTCTCGGCGACGAAGTCGTGGACGTCTGCAGCAAACTCGCGAACCTCGGCAAGCGTGTGATCGTCACCGGGCTCGATACCGATTTTCGCGGCCGCCCATTCGAACCAATGCCGCGCCTGCTTGCCATCGCTGAAGAGATCACCAAACTACTGGCCATCTGTGTCCGGTGCGGCAATCCCGCCGTGCATACGCAGCGCCTGGTCGAAAGCGAAGAACTTGTTGTCGTGGGCGCCTCCGGAATGTACGAAGCGCGCTGCCGTCGCTGTTTCGAGCCTAATCCAGCTCTCGCCAAGGAAAAAAAAGACGCGCCGCTGTTGATCCGCAACCGCGCCGCTGGCAGCTCCTGACGCCAAGCGACTCGAATTGCCATGGTAGTGGCGTCGCTCCAGTGAATCTTGACGGTGCAAGGAGGCGCCACACCGAATCAGGCATCCGCACTGACTTGAACGCTTCCCAAAGCGCTCCGTTTTCTCTCACCCGATGTTGCTTGTCTCCCTACACCACCGCTGTTCTGTTATTGAGTCGTCATGGTGCCTGCGCCACACTAGGTGCGCTTTCTTGCTTGCCTCCATTTCGCTTTTTTTGACGGGACAAGACCAGGACCCAGCGGACAACGCATGCGAATCGCTTCGAAAGCTCCAACCCGCGTCGATCTTGCCGGCGGGACACTTGATATCTGGCCGCTGTATCTGTTTCATCCCGGCGCGGTGACGGTAAACGCGGCGATCACGCGCTATGCGTCCTGCGTAATCGATCAGCACGCCGAAGGCGACGATCGCATCAAGCTGGTCTCTCAGGACACCCAGCTCGAAGAGAGCTTCGAGTCCTTCGGTGCTCTGATCAACGCCAAACGCTATCGCCTCCCGCTGCTGGCCGAAATTAGCAAGTTCTTTCAGCCGCAAGGCGGCTTTACGCTCACCACGAACTCTGAAGCGCCCGCGGGCGCTGGCATTGGCGGCTCCAGCGCCATGGCGGTTGCGATTTGCGCGGCACTGGATCGCTTTACCGGGGCGGGAAAGAGCAAGGCGGACTGGATCCATATCAGCCGCGATGCCGAAGCCATCGTCATTTGCGTTCCTACCGGAACACAGGATCATTACCCGCCGGCGTTCGGCGGCGCGGCGGCGATTGAATTGCCTCCCGGCGGCGAACGGCGCACGGAATTACGCGTCGACCTCGCGGAACTCGAGCGGCATCTGGTGCTTTGCTACACCGGGAAGCCGCGCAAGTCCGCGATCAACAACTGGGACGTTTTCCAGAAGCACATCAACGGCAACAAGAAGGTGCATCACAACCTGGCGCGAATTTCCGAAGTGGCGCAGGCCCTGCGCGGGGCGCTGGAGAAATCCAACTGGAGCGAAGCCGGGCGCCTGATGCGCGAGGAGTGGAGCTTTCGCAAGAAAAATCTGCCGACCATCTCCACCAAAACGATCGACAGGATCGTCGACGGCTCGCGGCGCAAAGGCGCGCTCGCCGGGAAAGTCTGTGGCGCCGGTGGTGGAGGTTGCGTGGTCCTGCTCATCGAGCCGGACGCCCGGGAAAAAGTCGAAGCGGCGGTTGCCGAGGCGGGCGGCCAGCTCCTGCCGATGAAAATAGATCGCTCCGGTGTGCAGGTCAACGTTTCCTGACCCGCAGCGTGCGCTAACCCCACTCCTGAGCTGCCGCCTTCTGAGGCGGGCGCCCTGCCTTATCTCCCTCATATCCACTCCGCCAGGCACTTGTCACCCTGGCCTGGAATAAGAAAAAACAGCATCTATTCAGGAACGCCCAAGCATCATAGAATAGGGCTCGTCCTGCTCCCCGGGACGGCAGGTCCCGCATATATGTCGAACTGGCTTGCGTTCAGCTTCTCGGTCGTTCTGCTAGCCACAGCGGATGTCCCGGGTGTGGAGCGGCTTCGCACTCCTGCAAATTCCATCGATACCTTGCCCTCAGAAGCCAATATCTCGATATTGCCACCGTACGCTGCGATCGGTAATGCGTCGGGCGGCCAAGCCGCGCCAACCGATACCGGCAAGAGCGCTTCCCTAAGCGAGGAATCCAAGCTGCAATTGATCCGCTATGTTTCCGGGGAGTTCGCAAAGGCCCTCAAGCCCATGCCTGGCGGCAAGGACGGCTTTCTGGTGTATGTGGGCAAGCCGGTCGATGAAAACCTGTTGACCCGGACCGTGGCCATGCGCGGCGCAGCGGTGAATACCGGCGACCAGGTACAAATCACGAAACTCGACTTTCGCGCGCACGCGATCGCGGTGGATGTCAATGGTGGAGGCAAGCCCAAGAAAAACTGGCGTGATCATATCCAGATAGGCATGGGCGGCGGCATGCCGCAAGTGAATTCGCAGACCACCGCGCAGCAGGAAAACGCGCCGCCTGGAGTGCGGCCCGGCATGGGCAGCACGCTGATCCTGGAGTTTGACAAGTCGATTCCGGACATGACGCCGGAGGATCTGAAGAAGCTCCTGACACCGTTCATGGACTTCTCGCGGCAACGTTCCGCAGCGGTGCATTGGGTCGATACCCTGTCGCCGGAGTTGAAGAAGGCCATCCAGGACCGCCGGCCTGCCATCGGGATGGACAAGGAAGAAGTAGTGGCGGCCATCGGAAAACCGGAGCACAAGGTCCGCGAGCGGGATTCGGACGGCAACGATATCGAAGACTGGATCTACGGCCAGCCGCCCTCGAAAACGGTGTTCATCCGCTTCCGCGGCGACAAAGTCACCAGCATCCGGCAGTATCCACAGTAGCTCCTTGTTGTTTCCTAAGATCCTTAAAATCCTAACTCAAACGGAAGTTGCTGCCGAAATTGGCCATATCCAACTTTGGTAGCGCAGCCACTACTGGGATTTCCCAAGGTGATAGCATACGGCGCGAGCCTGGAGGCCGTCCCGATGCGTTTTCTCCCAACTCCGTCACAGCAGTTCCTCGTATTGCTGGTCGTACTTCTGGCTCTCGTGCAGGTCGGCCCGGCCAAGGCTCAAAGCCCTCGGAGCTTCCGCCTCGACGGTGGCGATACCACCTACGCCTTTGGCGTCAACGAACGCGGCGAAGTCCAGTCCCTGTATTGGGGAGGGCACCTTGGCGCCCATGATGCGATACCGGCGGCGCACTCCCAGCCGGAGATGGCTTCTTTCGATTCGCCATACACAAACACTCCGCAAGAGTTTGCCAGCTGGGGCGCGGGTCTTTTCACAGAGCCGGCATTAAAGGTGACTTTTGCGGATGGCAATCGCGACCTGGTGCTGCATTTTGTGAAGGCCGCGCCCACCGACTCGCAGCATCTGGATGTGATGCTGAAGGATATTTCGCGCGAGATCTTCGTCACCTTGCACTACGCGATGGATGCGGAGAGTGGCATTTTGGCGCGATCGGCCACGATTGAGAATCGCGGCAAAGATACGCTGGTAGTCGAGCAAGCGGCGGCGGCGCAGTGGTCCTTGCCGCCGGCACGATACATGCTGAGCTATCTGACGGGGCGGTGGGCCGGCGAATGGACCGTGAACCAGGAAGAGATCCAGGGCGGGGCGCGGGTGATCGAGAGCCGGCGCGGCACGACTGGCGCGCAGGCCAATCCATGGTTCGCGATCTCGCGCAACGTCCGGCAGGAGGCGACGGCGCCGGCAGGAGCGTCGGAAGAGAACGGTGAGGTCTGGTTTGGCGCGCTGGCGTGGTCAGGTTCGTGGCGTATTAGCGTCGAGCACACGCAGCGAGATTGGGTGCGGGTAACCGGCGGATTCAATCCCTTCGATTTCGGCTACAAACTGAAACCCGGCGAAAGCCTGGATACGCCGGTCTTCTACGGCGGGTATTCGGCGCATGGGTTAGGCGGCGCTTCGCGCTTGTTACACCGCTTTGAGAACGCGCGCATTTTGCCACAGGCGCCTGATCCCCAGCCGCGGCCGGTGATTTACAACTCGTGGGAAGCCACGGAATTTCGTGTCGATGAAGCGGGGCAGATGGCACTGGCGGAGAAAGCGGCGTCGATCGGCGTCGATCGATTTGTGATGGACGATGGCTGGTTCGGAGAGCGCAAGGACGATCATGCGGGGCTGGGCGACTGGTACGTCAACAAGCAAAAATTTCCGAACGGCCTGAAGCCGCTGATCGATAGAGTGCATTCTCTGAAGATGGACTTCGGTTTGTGGGTTGAGCCGGAAATGGTGAATCCGGATTCGGATTTGTACCGCAAGCATCCCGACTGGGTGTTGAATTTTCCGGGCCGACCGCGATCGGAATCGCGTAATCAGATGGTGTTGAACCTGGCGCGGCCGGATGTGCGCGACTACATCGCCGGATTTCTGGATAGGCTGCTCAGCGAAAATGACATCGCATTTCTGAAATGGGATTACAACCGGAATTGGTCCGAGCCGGGCTGGGATCAGGTCCCAGCGGATGAACAGAAGAAGGTGTATGTCGAATTCATCCGGAATCTGTATTCGATTTTGGGCAACCTGCGAAAGAAACATCCGAAGGTGGAAATCGAATCGTGCTCCGGCGGCGGCGCGCGCGTCGATCTTGGAATTTTGCGCTACGTAGACGAGGTCTGGCCGTCCGACAACACCGACCCGTTCGATCGGCTGGTGCTGCAGGACGGCTTCAGCTACGCATACACGCCACAAACGATGATGGCGTGGGTCACCGACTCGCCGCATTGGGGCAATCATCGTTCAACATCTCTTGCCTATCGCATGTTGAGCTCGATGCAGGGCTCGCTGGGTATCGGGGCAAATCTCAACAAATGGACGGACGAAGATTTCGCCACAGCGAAACGACTGATCGCGGCGTATCACGCGGTGCAGCACACCATCGTCCGCGGTGACCTGTACCGTTTGATCAGCCCGCGCAACAACAGCGAAATGTCCGCAACGGAAAGCGTCTCGAAGGATAAATCGCAAGCGGTGGTGTTCGCTTTTGCGAACGCAACGATCAAAGGCCGGGGATTCCCGGTGCTGCAGCTGCTGGGCTTGGATCCCGGAGTTGAGTATCGCCTGGAGTGGATTGAAGGCAAGGGAACTCCCGATACTCCGGCGAGCGCCTCGGGCGCATGGTGGATGCACCATGGCATCCTGGTCGGACTGCGTGGCGACTATCAGGCAGCGGCGTTTCGATTGGACCGTCAGCCCTAAACTCGACAACCCTCGAGAATCGGGCGCGATTCGAGAGGAGACGAGAATGATTCGAGTTGCAATTTTGACGGCTGGATTGATCTTCTTTCAAAGTGTTGGGCACGCGCAGCTCGAGGAGCTTGCCAAACGCGTCTGCCTCTCGGGCAGTGGGTTGAGCGAGTCGAAGGTGGCCTCGGGATTGCGGGAGGCTTTGCAGGTAGGCACAACGAACGCGGTCAAGATCATCGGGAAGCCTGACGGCTATTTCGGCGATCAAGCCATCAAGATTCTAATGCCGAGCAATCTTCGGCGTTTGGAGGGAGGGTTACGCGCGATCGGATACGGCCCGAAGATCGATGATTTCATTCTGAGCATGAATCGATCCGCGGAAGCCGCCACCCCCGCCGCCAAGAAGATCTTTTTGGACGCCATACTGGCGATGAGTTTCGATGATGCCCGGAGAATCCTTTCGGGCGGGAACACCGCGGCGACGGAATACTTCAAGGACAAAACCACAGGTCATCTGACCGAGTATTTGAGCCAGCGGTCAAGAAAACAATAGAACAAAACGGCATGGCGCGGCAGTACGACGCGCTGGTCGATCAGTACAAATCCATTCCATTTGCGAAGAGCCAGAATTTGGATATGGACCACTACGTGATGACCAAAGCGCCAGAAGGCTTGTTGTACGAATTGGCGGAGCAGGAAAAACAGATTCGACAAAATCCCGCGGCTCGAACGACATCTTTGCTCAAGGAAGTGTTTGGCACCGGGCGGAAATAAGCTCGCATCCGTGTGAGACGCCCAGTAGTGAACCCGGGCTCCGTTGATGCGGCCTACCCTGGCGTTTTACGGCCTTACATGGTGAGGACAACACGGAATTGAGCTTTGCCGCTGGTCATGCGGTTGTAGGCCTCATTGACCTTGTCCAGAGGATACTTTTCAATCATGGGGCGGACGCCGGTGTAGGCGGCGAAGCGCAGGGTGTCTTCGCTATCGGGGGCGGTGCCTGAAGCCCAGCCCTTCAGTTCTTTGTTGCCGAAGATCATGGTGCCGGTTTGTACTTCGATGGGATCCGGGCCGGCGCCGATCACCAACATTCTGCCGTTGGCGCCCAGGCCGTCGACCAGCGACGCCATGGCTTTGCCGCTGGGCGCGGTGGACAGAATCACGCGGGCACCGCCTAGTTTTTTCAGTTCTTCTGCCGCGTTCGTGGCGGAGCTGTCGATGTACATGTGGGCGCCGAGTTTTCTCGCCAGTGGTTCACTCTGTTTACCGCGGCTGATACCGACTACCTGGTAGCCGAATTTGTTCGCGAACTGAATGCCGAGATGTCCGAGTCCACCGACGCCGAGGACCGCGACGAGATCGCCGGGAATGGCGCCACCGTGGCGCAGGGCATTGAAGGTGGTGATTCCGGCGCAGAGCAGCGGAGCGGCTTCGATAGGGTCGAGACCATCGGGCATGGCCGCCACCGCTTCCCACGGGGCGATCATGTATTCGGCGTAGCCGCCGTCGTAGTGGATGCCGGTCCATTTTTCATTGGCACAATTGATGAAATCACCGCGGCGGCACTGGAGACAGGTGAAGTCGTGGCCGCCATGCCAGCCCACGCCGACTTTTTGGCCTTTTTTGAGCGAAGTCACGTGGGGGCCGATTTCGTCGATGACGCCGGTAATTTCGTGGCCTGGTGAACGCGGGTAGGAGATCCAGGGCATCAGGCCGTCTTTCACCATGTGGTCACTGAAGCACACACCGCAGCCGATGACCTTGATACGGACCTGGCCAGAGCCGGGAGTGGGGACGTCGCGCTCGATGAGTTCGAAGTCGGCTTTGGCTTTCGGAACGATGGCAACTTTCATCTTCGGCATGCGGAGTTTCTCCTCGCGTGGTTTGGATGCGGAGCCCCCGAGCAGGGTTAGACGAAAGTGAAGGGCGGCCACTGAGTCGCAGCGGTCGTTCGTGCTAGAGTTTTCGGTTTGGTGGCCGCGTCTACGAGTCAACAACGCGTCGGGCCGCCGCGCTGATGTTGTGCCTGAGGGCCTGGAGGAATTGTGGCGTATCGGGATTTGCGGGAGTTCGTGCGCAAGCTGGAGAAGGAAGGCGAGCTAAAGCGCATTCGGGAGGCAGTCGATCCGGTTTTGGAAATTACCGAGGTGACGCAGCGCATCGCGCGCGATCCAAGGCGTGCGCCGAACAGTGTTGGTCCCGCATTGCTGTTCGAAAAGCCCAAGGGATCGCGGGTGCCGTTGTTGGTGAACATGTTTGGAAGTGTGAGGCGGATGGAATTGGCGTTTGAGGTCGGCAAATTGGAGGAAGTAGCCGATCGCATCAAGGGAATTCTTGCGATGGAGTCGCCGCAAGGATTATTCGACAAGTTGAAAATGCTGCCGAAATTGGCGGAGTTGGGGTCGTTTTTCCCGAAAAGCGTGAAGTCGGGCGCTTGCAAGGAGATTGTGCGCAAGGGCCCGGATGCCAATTTGTTCGATTTTCCGATTTTGCAGTGCTGGCCGCAGGACGGCGGAAGGTTCATTACTTTTCCGCTGGTGTTCACGCGCAATCCGGAAACGGGGAAGCGCAACGTGGGGATGTACCGGATGCAGGTGTACGACGAGCGTACGACGGGAATGCACTGGCAGACCCAGAAGCATGGCGCGGAGCATTTTCGGCGCGCGCGAGCGGCGAATCCTGACGGACGGATTCCGGTGGCGGTGGCGATCGGCGCCGATCCAGCGACAGCGTTGGCGGGGATGCTGCCGATTCCGCCGGACCTGGACGAGATGATGTTCGCAGGGTTTTTGCGGCGCGAACCAGTAGAGATGGTGACCTGCGAAACGAACGATCTGGAAGTGCCGGCGAACGCAGAGATCGTGTTGGAAGGATACGTTTCGCTGAACGAAATGCGGACCGAGGGACCATTCGGCGATCACACCGGATTTTATTCGCTAGAGGGCGAATTTCCGGTGTTTCACATTGAGTGTGTGACGCAGAAAAAGGACCCGATTTATTTGACCACCGTCGTGGGCCCCCCTCCCCAAGAGGACTATTTCATGGGGTACGCGGTGGAACGGGTGTTTCTACCGGTGATGAAGATGCAGTATCCCGAAATTGTGGATGTGGCCATGCCTGCGGAGGGTATTTTTCACAATCTGATGATTGTGGCCATCCGAAAGTCGTATCCAGGGCATGCGAGGAAGATCATGAACGCGATTTGGTCGCTGGGGCAGGCAATGTTCACCAAAGTGATCGTGGTGGTGGACCACGATGTGAACGTGCACGACTACCGCGAAGTGGTGTGGAAGGCGTTGTGCGCGCTGGACCCGGAGCGCGATGTGCAGTTTTCACTGGGGCCGGTGGACACGCTGGATCATGCGCAGCGGTTGCAAGACTACGGATCGAAGATGGGCGTGGACGCGACAAGGAAATGGCCGAGCGAAGGTTTTACAAGGCCGTGGCCGGATGAAATTTTGATGGATGAGGCGACGAAGAAGAGAGTCGAAGGAATCTGGAGGAACCTGGATTTGTGAGTGCGCGCAACATCTGACGCGCACAGTGTCCCCTACCAAGCAGCCGATCGACGGGCAGCTTCTGCACCCAGCTTGGAGTGAACAAATCTCACGGGATCAGTGTGGATATGAGCACCAGCGGGCTGTCGGCCATGGTGAGCGGGGCGCTGTGCGAGGGGGATACGGTGACGTTGGAGCCGGTGGCGGGCGGGCCGGCGTCGGCACGTGTCCGCCACCAGCTGGGGCGGTTGTATGGATTTGAATTCGTGGACTTGTCGGCGGAACAAACGGCGCAAATCGAACAGAACAGCCTGAAATTTGCGCGCACGCGGCGCCATGCAAAAAGCGCTTTGATGAGCTTCAAGGTGCGCGGCGAAGCGGATCGAGACGCGAATTGAATGCAAAGAATTACCGTCCCCGCGGACAGGGTCGCAGTCTCGGTAAAACACAATCAGTTGTGGTACTGGGAGACTTGATACCTGTCTGGTAGTGGGGCATACCATAAATACCCAACGAAACGCGGAAAGACCCGTACGCTTACGGCAACAACCCAACAGAATCCCTTTGACCATCGGAGTGAGCGGATGTCATAACTTTTTCACGGGGCGCACCTCGGTGAGTTCGCAGCGATGAGCTGGGGTGCACCAAGTGGTCGGGATTTCAGGCGTGTCCAAGCGCCGGGGTAGCGTTCCTCGTGATTGAGTCTCGTGAAGTGATGAACGTGCGGCAGGCGTCGCAGTATCTGGGGATCTCCCCGGATACGCTGTACCGTTACATCACGGAGGGCGAGATTCCCGCATTCAAGCTGGGTAACCGTTGGAAACTACGGAAGACCATCCTGGACCGCTGGATGGAACGCAAGATGAGCCAGGCGCACGCGAGGCGCCGGTAATCTAGCGGGGCAATAGGAAAGAGGCCGCAAATATGTGGTTACTGGGCGGACGAAAAAGCAGGCAGCTGGTGGGGCTGGATATTGGTTCCAGCTCGATCAAGGCCGTGGAATTGAAGAACACCAAAGCCGGGTACGAACTGGTGAGCTACGGCATGGAGACGCTGGCCCAGGATACCGTGGTGGATGGCGCGATCATGGACGCGCCGCAAGTAGCCAATGCCATCAGCAAGATTTTTGACGCCGAAAAGATCAAGACCAAGAATGTGGCGACGTCGGTGTCCGGACATTCGGTGATCGTCAAGCGGGTGCCGCTGCCGCTGATGACCGAGGAAGAGTTGTACGACCGGATTCCGTCCGAAGCCAGCCAGCACATCCCCTTCGACATCGCCGACGTGAACTTGAGCTACCAGCTGCTGGAGTCGATGGACTCGCAGATGGACGTGCTGCTGGTGGCGGTGAAGAAGGACAAGATTCTAAACCACACCAACGTGCTGGCGCAGGCCGGTAAAACGCCGGTGGTGGTGGATATTGACGCGTTCGGTCTGCAGAACTGCTTCGAAGTGAACTACGAGCCGGATGCCGGGCAGACCGTGGCGCTGTTGAACATCGGCGCCAGCGTGATGAACATCAACATCGTGCGCGGCGGGATCCCGTTGTTCACGCGCGATGTCAGCGTGGGCGGCAATCAGTTCACGGATGCGCTGCAAAAAGAATTGGATTTGAGCTTTGAGGACGCGGAACGCCTGAAGAAGGGCGAGACGCTGCCCAGTGTGACGGACGAGCAGAAGCAGCAGATTCTGCGCAGCGTGTCCGACATCCTGACGCTGGAAATTCAGAAGACCTTCGATTTCTTCCGCGCGACGGCCAGCGGGGAAAACATTCAACGCATTGTGGTGGCAGGCGGCACGGCGCGCGTGCCGGGGCTGGTGGATTTGTTGCGCGAAGAGTTTGCGATGCCGGTGGAAGAGCTGAACCCGTTCCGCAAAGTGCTGGTGAATCCCGGAAAACACAGCGATGACACGATCCGCGAGATGGCTCCGCGTCTGGCGATCGCCGTGGGACTGGCACTGAGGAGCTTCGACTAACCATGATCCGCATAAATCTTCTCGGACAAGCCAAACCGAAAGCATCGCGGCGCCAAGTAGATACGGGCGCGGCGCTGCCGGTCCTGTTTATCGCGGCGGGCCTGGTATTCGGGTGCCTGATCCTGGGCTACCTTTATTACTCGTGGCAGCGGCAGCTGAGCGAAGAGAACAATCGCATCAAGGCGTTGCAGGCGCAGAAGACGGACTTGGAGCAGATCAAGCTGCAGGTCGAGGCCTTCGAAAAGCAAAAGCAGGTGTTGCAACAGCGGGTTTCGACGATCGAGCAATTGCAGCGGGATCGCACCGGCGGCCAGGAATTGCTGGATCAAATCGCCAACACCGTGGCGCGCACCGAGAACCTCTGGCTGACCTCGATGGTCAAGAAGGGCAATAACCTGGCGCTAGAAGGCGCAGCCTCTTCCATCAACGGGGTGGCGAATTTTGTGACCGCCCTGAAGCGGTCCGGGTATTTCCAGAAGGTCGAGATCCGAGAATCCAAGCAGGACGACAAGAACAAGGACGTGCAGACCTTTCTGTTCCAGATGACGGCGGAGATCAGTCCGTCGGCGCAGACCCCTGCGCCCGCGGCGCGACCGCAGGCGAAGCCTGCCAGCGCTCCAACGCAGCCAGCGCCCCGCGCGCCGGCACCGGCGAAGAAAGGGTAGGGCAGAGCGATGGCGAATCCGTTTCAAAACATGTCGGTGATCATGCAGGGCTTGCTGGCTCTGGCCATTGCGGTGCTGCTGGTCTTGGCCGGCGTGTACGTGCCGGTCTCCCCGGTGGCCCAGGAACGGGACGAGTTCGACAAGGCCGTTCGGCAAAGAGCGCAGCTGAATCAGGAAGTGACGCAATTGCAGGTGTACCGGCAGCGCTACGGCGAATTGAAGTCGCAAATGGATGCTTTGTCCAAGCAGCTGGAAACGCTGAAGACCATCGTTCCGGAAGAAAAAGAAGTGGATGAATTCATTCGCCTGGTGCAGGGAGCAGCGTCAGCGTCCAACGTGCAGGTGCGGCGCCTTACGGCGCAGCCGATCGTGGCCAAGGAATATCACTACGACATGCCGTTCGAGATTCAGGCGGACGGCCCGTACTTCAATATTCTGGATTTCTTCGGGCGGTTGAGCCGGTTATCACGAATTATCAATGTGGGAGACCTGGATTTCGAGGATCCGACGGCGAACAAGGGAACCAAGTATGTAACGCGTCCGGGTACAACCGTGTCCGGGATATTTACGGCCACGACATTCTTTACCAAGGCGGCGGACGCCGCCTCTGGAATCACTGCCACATCAGCAACGGCAGGGGCGAAACCGCAGTCGGCCGCTCCGCCGAGACCGTGAACGGGATGAGCGAACTATGCGTTCTGTGAACACTCTCGTAGTTGGGATCTTGCTGGCGACAGGCGCTCCCTGCGTGTTTGCGCAAGCCCCCGCGGCTGGAGGCGCTCAGGCCGCGCAGCCTGCCGCAAAGGCTGCCACGCATTCCACAAAGGGCGCGGCCAAGTCCAAGGCTAAATCCACCGGTGCGAAACCTGCGTCGAAGAAGACCGGAGAGGGAGCGGGAGGCGGTGACAACGCCGCCGCCGTCGAAGTCAAGTACGCGCGCCGCGATCCGTTCGAGTCCCTGGTGTCCCGCCAACAGAGTGGGGCGCAGAAAAATCTTCCGCCGGGCAAAGCCGGACTGCAGGTGAGCACGCTGCGATTGGATGGCATCGTGCGTTCGTCGAACGGAATGATCGCAGTGGTTTCGAATCCGCAGGCGCGGACGTACTTCTTGCGGGAAGGCGATCAGCTCTATGACGGTCGCGTAGATAAGATCGCTATGGACGGCGTGTCCTTCCATGAAGTCGGCAAGGACGCGTTCGGCAAGCCCGTGGAACGCCAGGTAAATAAACGAATTTACGCCAGTGCAGGAGAACAGCAATGAAGACGAACCGGCCGGCCTTTCGAATTGGCTGCCTGATACTCGCGGCGACGGCGATCAGTGGAATTTCGTCGATCGCCCAGACGCAGGAGCCCGCCGGAGCATCGTCGGCGGCTTCGGTGATCTCTAATGTGGCGGTGACGCAGCTGTCACAGCGCGCGAGCGTACGCGTGGAAGGCCAAGGGCGCCTGGAAGTCCAGGCGTCGCGGATGCAGAATCCTGAGCGGCTGGTCCTGGATTTCGGCAGTACCCGCCTGGCGGTGCAGAAGACCGTGATTCCGGGGGTGGCGGCTCCTGTGCGCGGAGTGCGCCTCGGGCAGTTTCGTCCCAATGTGGCCCGCATCGTCGTGGATCTGACGGCGGCAGCGCCGTACGAGATTCTGCGGGAAGGTACCGCAGTAGTAGTGGCTTTCGATGTTCAGCCAGAGTCTCCGGTGGATGCACCGGTGACCACCACCACGGTCGCGTCTCGCGAAACTGTAAAGATGCGTCCGGCCTCCTACGACATGAGCGCGCCGCGGCGAGTTCTTGCCACGCACCCGTCGAAGTCACTTTCCGCGTCTTCTCCTCGATTTGCATTGCCACGCGAACTGACCCAGCCCTCAGTCGTTCTGGCATCGTTCAGCGGGAAAGACACACCGATCCGGCCAATGAGCCCGGCGCAGGAAGCTGCGCAACAGCAGGCGGGAAATGCCGCAGCGACAGCGGCCGGAACGCAGACACCCACGGCGGCGCCCAGCAAGTATACCGGCGAGCCGATTTCGGTAAACCTGAAGGATGTGGATCTGCGGGATTTCTTCCGGCTGATTCACGAAATCAGCGGACTTAACGTAGTGCTGGATCCCAACGTGAAGGGCACGCTCACCATCGTGCTGGACGAGGTTCCCTGGGATCAGGCGCTGGACATCGTATTGCAGAACAATGGCCTGGAGAAGCAGCTCCACGGAAATGTGCTGCGCATCGCGACTCTGGAGACCATCAAGAGGGAAGCCGATACCGCGCGCGACGTCCGCAAGGCCGAAAATGACGCGCAGGAAATGGTGACCGTGACGCGCGTGCTCAGCTACGCGAAAGCGGACACGTTGAAGGATACGTTCAAGAAATTCCTGACAGCGCGCGGCGACATCCTCGCGGACCCGCGGTCCAATCAACTGATCATTCGGGACATTCCGTCGGTGATCCCGACGATTGACAACCTGTTGCATCAGCTGGACCGCAAGTCACAGCAGGTGGAGATTGAGGCGCGCATCGTAGCGGCGACGCGAGCATTTGCGCAGGATATTGGAACGCAGCTGGGCTTTGGCGGGACAACCACCGGCGGACGATCGATCTTCACGGGCGCTCCGACGGCGGGAGTAAGTCCTTTTACAACCACGGGGCTGCCCCCTGCCCCCTCGCCGTCATCAAGCACTACGTCGAATACGGGAAGCGGGACGACCATCAATAATCCGACGATAACTTCAACTTCGATAACGCCAGCAGCGCCGGCGGTAACCCAACTGCCGCTAGCCGTAAATCTGGGAGCGGGCGTGCCGACCAGCGGCTTGGGATTTATTCACCGATCGCCCAATTTCGCGGTGGACTTCTTTATCACCGCTGCGGAATCCAAGGGCGTCGGCAAGTTGCTTTCCAAGCCGCGCGTGGTCACGCAGAACAACGAAAAGGCGACGGTCAAACAAGGCGTCAAGATCCCGATTCAGACGACCATCAACAACACCATTTCCGTGCAGTTCATTGACGCGGTGCTGAAGCTGGAAGTTACTCCGCAGATCACGGCGGACGGCACGGTGTTTATGGATGTGCTGGTGGAAAACACGCAAATCGATCCTGGTATCCCGCGAATTCAGGGCGTTCCGGCGCTGGATACGCAAGCTGCCGAGAGCCGAGTGACGGTTGCCGACGGCTCCACGATTGTCGTGGGCGGGGTGATCATAACCAATACTCAGGTGAACATTACAGAAGTGCCGATTGTGGGCAGTCTGCCGGTCATCGGGCGGCTGTTCCGGCGGAACAACACGAGCGTCAATACTTCCGAACTGCTGTTCTTCCTGACGCCGCGGATCATTCCGACGGTCTAACTGGTCGACGGCATGAGGCTTCCCCGGCAAAACCCGCCGGGTGCCGAGCCGGGTCTTGACTGAAGAAGACGATTTCCAACCAAGGGCCAAATCGAGGAGACTGCGGTCTCCTCGATTCTTTTATGAAGACACCGTTCGCGCTGCGCAGACGAATACTGCAATCACAGCTTGGTGCGGCCCATCTGACCGCCCTGCTCATCACGAGGCCAGCCAGCTGGTATTATCTGACCGGATTCAGCGGCGAAGCCGGAGCGCTGGTTGTTTCACGCAGCGGCGCGGTGATCGTCACCGATGGGCGGTTTACGGCGCAGGCACGGCAGGAAACGTCAGGAGTGCGCATCATCCAACAGACAGGAGCACTAGCGGTGTCGGTGGGACAGCTCGTCCGCAGCACGGGTCTGGCCAGGGTCGGTTTCGACGCCTCCCAGATCACGGTGAGTACGCTGGCAGCCCTGCGGAGGGCCTCCGGGAAGCGCGCACGCTGGATCGCTGCTGCCGGACACGTTGAGGGGCTGCGCGGCCGGAAAGATGCGGCAGAACTCGCGCGGATGCGTAAGGCGGCGGCTCTAGCGGATCGCGTGATGGGGCATGCCCTGAAAATCCTGAAGCCGGGCGTCCGCGAGCTGGAGATTGCAGCCGAGATCGAGTTCCAGATGCGGCAGTTGGGGGCTTCAGGTCCGGCATTTGAAACGATTGTGGCGTCCGGTGAGCGATCGGCGTATCCGCACGCGCGAGCTACGGCCAAGCGCTTGAGGAAAAATGAATTGGTCGTGCTGGACCTGGGTGTTATACTCGCGCACTATTGCAGCGACATTACGCGCACAGTGGTAGTGGGGCGCGCGTCTCAGAAGATTCGCAAGTGGCATCAGGCAGTGCAGGCTGCGCAGTGGGCGGCGATTGAGGCTGTAAAGGCCGGCGCCACCTGCGGGGCAGTGGATGCGGCTGCCAGGGGGGTCTTGGCAGCGCAAGACCTGGACCAACACTTCGTGCACAGCACAGGGCACGGGCTTGGGTTGGAAGTCCATGAAGATCCGCGCGTAGCGAAGGGGCAGAAGCAGATTCTCGAGCCGGGAAATGTGGTAACGATCGAGCCCGGTGTTTACGTGCCGGGCGTCGGTGGAATCCGGATCGAAGACGACGTGGCCGTGCACGAAGGTAGTACTGAAGTGCTCACCCGCACTCCGCGGGATCTTATTGAGATATAAGACAGGCATGAAACGTAAAGAGCCCTCGAAGCCCGCTGCAAATTCGACGTTTGCGAACTCCGACCTTCAGCACATCGAGCAACTGCTGAAGTTCATGAGTGAGCACAATCTGGAAGAATTCGAGTATGCGCAAGGCGATCTGAGGATCCGGCTGAAGAAGCCATCAGCGGCCTCTGTGGTGGCAGCTCGTGCGGTTTCAACGCCCGAGATCATTGTGTCCGGGGGCTATGCTGTTCCGCCGGCGGTGCCAGCACCGGCGTCTGTCGCGTCCGCTCCGGGTGCAGCGCCCGCGTCACATGCGCAGGCAGCCGACGACCTGCATCTTGTGAAATCACCGATCGTCGGAACGTATTACGGGTCACCAAGTCCGGGAGCGGAGCCGTTCGCCAACATAGGCGCGTACATCGAGACCGGGCAGACGTTGTGCATCGTCGAAGCCATGAAACTCATGAATGAGATCGAATCCGACATCAGCGGCGAAGTGCTGCGCGTCTTCGTCGAGAACGGACAGCCCGTGGAATACGGGCAGCCGCTGTTCGGCATCCGGCCCAGCCGGAAGAAATAGCCCGCGTCCTCGGTATGTTCCAGAAAATTCTAGTCGCCAACCGCGGGGAAATCGCGCTACGAGTGATCTGCGCGTGTAAGGAGCTGGGAATTTCCACGGTCGCGGTGTATTCCGAGGCGGACCGGAATTCGCTGCACGTGCGCTTCGCCGACGAGGCCGTGTGCATCGGACCGCCGCGGAGCGCCGAGAGCTACCTCAACATTCCCCAGGTGATCAGCGCCGCGGAGATCACCAACGTTGACGCGATCCATCCCGGCTATGGCTTTCTTTCCGAGAACGCCAATTTCGCGAAGGTGTGCGAAGCGTCGGAGATTACTTTTATCGGCCCAACTGCCGAAGTGATTGAAATGATGGGCGAAAAAGACCGGGCGCGCCGCGAAGTGAAGGCAGCGGGGCTGCCGACCGTTCCCGGCAGCGACGGCATTGTCGAAGGCGAAGAGCAGCTTGGCAAGGAAGCGGCTCGCATCGGTTATCCCCTGATCCTGAAAGCTTCGGCAGGTGGCGGCGGACGCGGGATGCGCATCGTGCGCAAGCAAGACGAACTGCTTTCGATGTACCAGACAGCGCGCAGCGAGGCGCAACAGGCCTTCGGTACGCCGGACGTCTATGCCGAGAAGTTCATCGAGCATCCGCGGCACATCGAGTTTCAGGTTCTGGGCGATCAGCACGGCAAGGTAATCCACCTTAACGAGCGCGAGTGCACGATCCAGCGGCGTCATCAAAAATTGCTGGAGGAATCGCCGTCTCCCGCGATGGATGCAAAGCGCCGCAAGGAGTTGGGGGCCAAGGTCGTTCGCGCGCTAGAGAAGATCGGTTACACGAACGCGGGCACCGTCGAATTTCTGATGGATGAGGACGGCTCAATCTATTTCATCGAGATGAACACACGCATCCAGGTCGAGCATCCGGTCACCGAGCTGGTGACCGGCGTGGACCTGATCAAGGCGCAGATTCGCGTGGCTGCGGGCGAACGCCTTGAGGATGCGGTTGGGGAAATGCATTTCTCCGGGCATGCCATCGAATGCCGCATCAACGCGGAAGATCCCGCAACTTTCGTGCCGTCAGCAGGACGCATCACGACATTCCAGGCGCCGGGAGGCACCGGGGTCAGGGTCGATTCTGCGGCCTACGCAGACGCGGTGATCCCGCCGTACTACGATTCGATGATCGCCAAGCTGATTGTAAAGGGCCGCGATCGTGCCGAAGCCATCGCCCGTATGAAGCGCGCACTCGACATGTTCGTCATCGAAGGCATCAAGACATCCATCCCCTTGCAGCGCCGTATCCTTGCCGACCCGGACTTCGCGGCGGGGAAATTCGACACCCACTTTATCGAGCGCCTGCTCGGTACGAATGGGAAATAGAGCGTCAATGCAGCTTGTGCTTCCAAGGCTGTATGTAATACTGGACGCAACGTTGCTGCCTATCTCAGCACAAGACTGTGCGCAGGAACTCGCGGGGGCCGGAGTGCGGCTGATGCAGTACCGCGACAAGACCGCTTCTGCGCGCGAAATGCTGGATATATCGCGCGGCCTCGCGTCGCTTCTGTCACCGCTCGGCGCGTCCTTCATCGTAAACGATCGGCCAGATGTGGCGGTGCTCGCCGGAGCGGATGGCGTACACGTTGGGAAGCAGGGTTTCGCGGCCGAAACGGCTAGCTCACTGGTAGGGCAGAAGAACATGA
>Ga0157378_10000072_pt1 | contig 91281 bp, 79 predicted proteins | sample M65metaG_FD_115309 | JGI IMG/M metagenome (GOLD analysis project Ga0157378, IMG submission 115309) | Miscanthus rhizosphere microbial communities from Kellogg Biological Station, Michigan, USA - M6-5 metaG | ecosystem: Host-associated > Plants > Roots > Rhizosphere > Soil | place: USA: Michigan...
ACCAACAAACCTCCCACCTTTGGGTCATTCCTACCGTGGTACTCTCAAACTGCTCTGGTGTGTGTTGCTCCGATCGAGGGTGACCGCCCAAAAAGAAAATTTTCGGCGCCTGATGCGCACCGTGGAAACCTTGTCGGATCTCGGTCCCGAGATGACGGCGGAGCGGGATTTCGCGCAAACGGCACAGACGATGCTGGGCGCGCTGATGCAGGGTGCCGGCGCGAACGAAGGCGTCCTTTTCGTTTTTATCGAAAAGCCCTCGATGCTGAATTCGGTTGCCACCTCGGGGTTTGCTTTGATCCCCGAGCCCTCCGTGATCCCACTTCTTCCCCGGCACGTGCACGCGTTAAGCACGACACACGGTGCCGTCCTGTTAGCCCAGTCTTCGTATGACACGTTTCTGAGCGCGAATGGCAACGTCGCACCTGAGCTATTCAAGTGCATTGCACCCCTGAAAGTCGGCGGAAGGTTGGTGGGTGCGGTCGCACTGGGTCGTCGGCAGGGAGATGCCACTTACGAAGAGGAGGCGCTGCAGTCTCTGGATTTGCTTTGTCACTACGTCGCGCTTTCGGTCCAGAACCACTCTCTGACTCAGACCCTCGCGCAACGTGTCGCGGAGAATCTTCGCTTGATGGCATCGCTGCACGGTTTCTATGACAACGCACTAGAAGCGTTCGCGACCGCCATCGACGTGAAGCACGTCAATATCCATGGCCACTCCTTACGAGTGGGACGTTACGCTGCAGCGATCGGCGACGCCATGGGTATGGATATCAACGAAGTTGCCGCGTTGCGGTCGGCGGGCTATCTGCACGACATCGGCAAGGTAGCGGTCGATAAGCGCCTGTTTGGGAAGCCGACCACCCTCGATCCTGAAGAATTTCAGGAGATGGCGGATCACACGACGGTGGGGCATCAGATCGTCACCGGGGTGAATTTTCCCTGGCCAAGAATTCCCGAGGTAGTGCGCTGGCACCATGAACGGGCTGACGGCTCCGGCTATCCCGACGGCCTGCTGAACGACGATGTGCCGATGCAGGTGCGGATCGTCGGACTAGCGGACACATTCGACGCCATGATCAGCCCGCGGCCATATCGTGAACCTCTGTCGCTCGGCGCAACTCTGACCGAGATCGTCCGCATGGCTCCCCAAAAGTTTGATCCCAATGCCGTGCATGCGCTGTTAATTCAGATTCGCCGCGATGCGGTGGGCACAAACCGCCACCCGCTACTCGAAGACCGTTCCGCCGGGCATCTGGCACCGACGGACATTGACCATTTGGCTGCCACCTTGCAACATAAAGTTTCAAACGGCCGCGCTTTTCTCACCTAAACTCTCAACATGGCCGATGTACTCGAGCGCCTAAAAATCCTGATCGATTCTTCGACACCCATCATTGTTATGGAAACGGTCGAGGAGATGCGCGCCGTGCGGTTAGTTCGCGAAGCTTCGTTACCGCTAAGCCTGGCCGTGTTTGAGTGGAGCATCGCCAGCGGGCTTACGCGGTGCGGCGGGGAGCCAGGTGCAGTTTCCTACGAGGCGAAGTTTCCAGGCGCAGCAAGGTCCACACTTCATCAGCCGGAGGATGCAACCGCCGGGGCAATCTACAACAGCCGGGAACCTGCGCAGGCGCTGGGAACGCTGGAATCAATTTCCGTCGAAGCGGTCTTCATACTGAAAGACTTCCATCGCCATCTGGAAGATCCGGTCGTGGTTCGGCGATTGCGCGACGTGGGCCAGAAGTTCTCAACCAATCGGAAGACGGTGGTCATCACGGCTCCGGCTCTGAACATTCCACCCGAACTTGCCAGCCTGGTGGAGTTCCTGGAACTTCCTTTGCCCGACAAGCAACGATTGCGCCAGATCCTCGACGAGGTGTGGAAGCGAGTCAGTTCGAACAGGACCCTGCGCAAAGAGCTGGATGCATCTGGCGTCGATGGAGTGATCGCCAACCTTCGCGGTCTGACGGAAGAGGAAGCCGAACGAGCGATCTCGCGGGCCCTGGTCACGCGAGATGGCTTGGTTCGCGAGACGGTTACCGATGTACTGGAAGCCAAGAAGGAGTTGCTCCAGCATGCGGGAATGCTCGAGTTCGTCGATCCCTCGGAGAATATGGGCTCGATCGGTGGGCTGGAAAATCTGAAAAGCTGGCTGGCTCAACGCCGCGGCTCTTGGGAAGAGTCTGCCCGTCAATTTGGCCTGGAGCCAGCCCGCGGTGTGATCATTCTCGGCGTGCAAGGCTGCGGCAAATCCCTTTGTGCACGGGCCATTGCGGGTGAATGGAAGCTGCCCTTGGTGAAGTTCGATACCGCGGTGATCTACGACAAATACATTGGCGAGACGGAAAAGCACATTCAGAAGGCTTTTCGCGTGGCTGAGGGCCTGGCTCCCTGCGTTTTGTGGATCGATGAGCTAGAAAAGGTTTTTGCCGGCAGCGGGCCAGATTCGGCATCCGTTGACGCAGGCGTCTCGTCGCGAATTTTGGCTTCTTTCCTTTCCTGGATGCAAGACCGCCGGGCACCGGTCTTCGTTGCGGCAACTTGCAACAACGTCACGGTGCTACCCCCGGAGTTGATTCGGAAGGGACGATTCGATGAGCTGTTTTTTGTCGACTTGCCTCGGCAGGCCGAGCGCGAGCAGATCCTCGGTATCCAACTCAGGCGCCGAAACCGAAATCCGCTCGAATTAGATCTCACGCAAGTTGCCTCCGCCGCCCAAGGATTTTCTGGGGCAGAGATCGACGCGGCGGTTCAGAGCGCGCTTTATGCTGCCTACAGCAACAAGCAGAACCTCACGACACAAATCCTGCTCGATGTGCTGAGCAAGACCGTGCCGCTCTCCACCACTCGCGCCGAAGAAATCCAGGCACAGAGGGATTGGGCAAGGGAGCGGGCGGTGCCAGCTTCGGCAGCCGATGTTCGGGCAGAAACTGCCTAGCAGTGATCTATTGCGGAGGGAACTTGAACCACTACTTGCTTTCGGTAGTGCTGGGGATCATCGAAGGTCTTACAGAATTTCTACCTGTCAGCTCGACCGCGCACCTGCGCATTGCCGAGAGGCTGTTTCACATCAGCCTGGATGACGGCTACTGGAAGATGTACACCATCGTGATCCAATTGGGTGCCATCTTGACGCTTCCCATCTACTTCCGCGCACGCATTGCCAAGTTCCTCAGCACCTTCCCAAACGGGGAGAACGGCGACCGCACCGCGCTCACCCATCCGCTGGGCCTAACGATGGCGGCGTTTGTGGTCACGGCGGTGCCCGCATTTCTTTTGACGAAAATTATTGGCAAGCACCTGGAGAGCTTGATGATCATGGGGACGTCCCTGCTGGTCGGGGGCGTGGTCATGTGGGCGGTGGACGCAATGAATGCACGCTCCGAGAGGATGGGGCCGGCTGCGACCAGCCGCATTCGCACTTGGAAGATGGAGGCGATGAGCCTGGGGCAGGCGATCTGGATTGGGGCTTGCCAGGTTCTCTCGGCCGTTTTTCCTGGAACTTCGCGGTCCATGTCTACGATTGCCGCTGGCCAAATTGGCGGTATGTCGCGAGCCTCGGCACTTGAATTCTCGTTCTTTCTCTCGATCCCCACGATGGTAGTGGCGACCTGCTACGACTTGATGAAATCCATTCGCGGCAAAGGCGCAAATCCAATCGGCGTCTCCCAGATCGACGCCCACGGATGGGTGGTATTACTGATTGGCTTTGTTGTGTCCTTTATCGTGGCGTATGGCTCCGTCGCATGGTTCATGGCTTGGGTTCGACGGCGGGGATTCGCTCCGTTTGCTGTCTATCGCATCATTATCGGTACACTGGTGCTGGTGTTCGCGTCGAAGCTGGGGTAGAGAAACTCCAGCTTTCCTAGCAAAACAAGCTCGCTATCCAAGCAAAACCGCGGTAGAGGACGGAACCGCTCCCGGTCGACCCCGAATTGCTAACCTTCTCAACCAGCGCTAGTCTAATGCGGTGAATTGGTGTGCTCAGTATCTCGAATCAAGATCACACTTCCACTTGGCCTGAACGCTGAGTGCTGACTGCTTAAGGAGATCTGTCATGAGGAAGAAAATCTCACTTGGACTTCTTTTTTTTCTGACCTTCACTCTGCTCGCCTCTGGGCAGCAAGATAAAACCAAGCGCCCCAGTCCGCCGGCACAAGCGCAATGCACGTTGCCGAGCGGGAAGACGATCACGGTCGATTACTCAAGCCCACGACTCAAGGGACGACCCGTGGAGACCCTTACGCCGTTCGGCGAGATTTGGCGAACCGGCGCAAATGAAGCAACCACGTTTGTGACAACCGCGAACCTCTCAGTCGAGGGAACTGATGTTCCCGCAGGTAGTTACACTCTGTTTACCATCCCCGAGCAGGACAAGTGGACGCTGATCATCAGCAAAGTTACCGGCGAGTGGGGAATTCCCTATAAAGATGAATACAAATCGCAGGAACTGGCCAGAGTCCCCATGCATGTGTCGAAGACGTCGGCGCCGGTTGAGAACTTCACCATCAGCTTTGATCAGAGCGGCGGCTGCACGTTGCAGCTAAGCTGGGGCGGTACCATGGCATCGGTGAAGTTTACCGAGAAATAGGAACTTCCAAAATCGTTGATCGATTCAGGCGGAAGCCCGTCCCGGCCCCGCCTTTTTTCACAGCTCTGCCTGGCTACGGCGGCGTTAAAATGTCTCTGATTTCAACGGGAGGTGTTTCATGCCCGTGTACGACTACGCGTGCAAGGACTGCAAGAAAACCTTCGAACGCATTCTCACCCTTCACGAACACGATAGCGAAGAAATGCGCTGTCCGGAATGCGGTAGCAAGAACATAGAACAGGAAGCCGCTGCGTTCTATGCAGTGACTTCGAAGAAAAGCGCATAACCAGGCAGCCAAGTGGAGGCCTGCCCGGACCGGTGGTTTCGAGCCCGTCAGCCCTGCGCGGTGCGTTTCCCTTCTATGGCGTGCAGGTGTCCGCGAAGCCGCCCGAGCACCTGATCGCGATCGGAGTCGTTCAGTTCTCCTTTGAGTTCGTCCAGAGCGAAGTGGATTACGTCGTGGTGATGGACCTCCAGGGGCGCAACGTCATTACTGAGTTCCAGCCAAATGCTGTGCAGCAGGTCGATTTCCTTGGGCGTGAGGTGCGGCGCGTGCGGGCCCAAGTAGAAGACGTGCTCTTGCCCGCCAGGGAAGTAGATCACTAACGTCAGCTGCGGCTTGGGATCGGGCAGACGCTCCCAGGCTAGACCCGCCAAACGAGCTTCCTCAGTGACGGGACTGGTCGGCGATGCGCCCAATACAACTACGGATGACTGCAGTCCTTGAGCTGACTTCAGCACCGCTTCCCATTTCTCGGTTGCGCCCGCCACAGCCAGGTGTATGGTTTTTCCTTTCTTCTCGGCAAGTCCCAGGGCGCGGGTAAATAGAGTCTGTTCCTCAGTGCTGAACAGCTGTTCCGGTTCAAGTTCGTATTCGCCTCCTGCGGCGCGCCCCAGAAAACGGAGATGCAGCGCGACTACGTCCTGTTTGTGTGCGTCCACGCGGTCAAGCGTGGCGGCCAGGCTATACAGGGTGTTGTAGTTCCGCACCATGACCAGCACGTTGCCAGAACGAACGCCCAGGGCTTGCGGCGTGAGGGCATCGCCAGGATCGATGTTGAATTGATCGAGTTCAGTATGTGCTTTCGCCTGCTTGCGCGTGACATGCTCAGATATCTCAAATACGGCAAAGAAAACAACCGTAAAGGCGAGGCCTGAGATGGTCGCAACCTGCTTGGTGAACAGGTTGATGGTACACAGAGCAATCAGGGTGAGAGTGATTACCACCAGGCCGAATGGGATTTCTGTTTTCCCGATGTGGAAGTTGAGCGGCACGCGATACTCACGCTGACCGGGTTCCTTGTATCGAAGGACCAGCACCGCCAAGCCCTTCATGGAGAAGCTCCACATCACGCCGAAAGCGTACGCCTCACCCAAGACAAAGATGTCGCCGCGACTCAAGATAATGGTGAGCAGCTGCAGTGCCACCACGAGATTCAGAATGCGGTAGGACGTTCCAAAGCGTTTATGAGGTCTGCGGAACCAGTCGGGGAGAATACCGTCTTCGGAAACACGATTGAGAACGCCGTTCGACCCGACAATGGCGGTGTTGACTGCGCCTGCGAGCATCAGCACCCCGACCACAACAACGAAGACATGGAAGGCGAGTTTCAGCCAGTACGGTCCTACCAAGTTCATCGCCAGGCCACCGATCAGGTTGTCCTGGAATTGCGTGCGGATCGAGTCCGGAATGATCATTACCGCGAAGAACGAGACACCAGCGGTAAAAACCAGGCTGTACAGGAAGATGATCAGCGCCGACTTCTTCAGGTTCGGAAGCTTCGGATGTTCGATTTCGCGATACACCTGGGCCATTGTTTCCTCGACGCTCATGGCGAGGACGGAGTGGCCGAGCCCGATGAGAATTCCGATAAAACCGATGGCTGGAAGACCAGTATGCCTCAACCACCCAAGCGCGCCGCCGTGTTCGCCCGCGTAATAGGTGATGGTGTGGGCGCTCGGAAGCGGGGGCAAGTGCGCGCCGCGAACGAACATGGTGTAGCAGCACCACAGGATCATGATCACCACCATGACGGTGGCAACCTCCATGATCCGCATCGCTTTCTCGCTCGACTCGTGTATACCCTTGATGTTTTCCCACCAAAAATAAATGGTGCACAGGATCGCGAACGCCGCTGCGGTTGCATTGTCCGCGAGCTGAATGTGTATGTGCGCATACGCGAAGAACTCGTTCAGCAGGCCGGAGAGATACAGTCCCGCTGAAACTCCGCTGATCGGTCCAGTCAGAATGTAGTCAAACATCAGGGCCGACACGGAGAACTTTGCCAGCCCCGAGCCCATGGCTTCCTTGACCACGCGATACACGCCGCCGCGGACAAACATCCCACAACTCTCGATATAGAGAGTTGCGACGGCACCCGCGATCAGCATGATGGCGAGAATGAACCAGGGGGCGGTTTTGCCGATGAAATGTTCGGCGATACCTCCCGCATAAAAGGCGGACGAGCCCATGTCGTTCAGCACGATGGCCGCGACTCGCCAGAAAGAGATAAAGGCGAGCATGGCGCTCGAGGCAACCAGCACACGTTGACCAGTTCTCGGTTGGGGGATTTGTGATGTGGCCATTAGCGACACAGTCCAGCGAAGCTTCGCGGACGCGTGCTCCTTTCCACGTCTGCGAGGTTAGCTGTCGGGCTCGGACTGAAAGGTGTCCTACCGTCTGCCGGTTGGGCCGGCTTCAACGGATTCGCCCCGTCGGAATTGCTTCCGGTGCGGGTCCCCCGCTCCCGCAAAAGTGCGGGACTCGACGTATTCCTAGATTTTACGCGGCTAGAAGTGCAGGTCGCAAGATGGCGAACTAGTGGTTAATCAGAATGACAACACTCAGGCGCTGTCGTCGGAGCGCTTCTGCAACTCTTGGGAGAGCCGGTTGAGCACCTGCTCGCGGTTGGAACTGTGCAACTCGCGGTCGAGTTCTTCCAAAGCTACAGCAACCACGTGGTAGTGATGCGCACCTGCGAAGTTGGGGTCAGAAGTGATTTCGAGCCAAATGCGATGCAAAAGATCCAGATCCTGGGTTCTGAGGCGTGGCGCATGCGGGCCGAGCGAATATTCTCGTGCAGTACCATTGGGCAGGCGAATTTCTATCATCAGTCGAGGCCTCGGCTCCGGCAGACGCTCCCAGGCATCGCCAGTGAGTTTTGCTTGCTCATCCGGCGTGAGCTTGTTGGAGAGGCCGCAGACGATGCGGGTGGATTCTAGGCGCTGGGCGGTAGCGACGATCGCGTCGAACACGTTGGTAGCCGGCACAACCAGAAGAGAAATGGGTTTGCCTTCTTTTTCTGCAGCCGCCACCGCGGCTGTGAACAACTCCTGCTCATAGTGCTCGAAAACTTGACTGGCCTCAAAAACTGTGTTCCCACTGAAGGAGTGCTCGCGATGGTAAAGGCGGGCGGTCATAACAACAACATCTTGTTTCGGCGTTTCGGTGCGCCGGAGCACGTCCCGCAGATAGTAGAGGTTCTTCGGATCACGGACCGCTACCAGGATATTTCCAGCACGTACACCCAGGGTGTCTGTGGCAGGCTCTTCGTTGCCATAGACACGAAATTGATCCAAGCCTTCAGGCTTGCCAGCACGAAGCCGAGCCGCGCGTCGCTCTGAGTAGGTAAAGATTGCGAAGAACAACAGGCTGAAAGAGATTCCACCCACGGTGGCTTCGTACTTGGTGAAGAAGTTGACCACGGCGGTCAAGAACAGAACTGTCGCAATCAGGATGATGCCGAACGGGAGCTCGCGGCCGTTGCCTAGCGGAATATTGCCAGGAACCTTCCATTCCCGCTTGGCTGGCTCGGTGTAGCGCAGCACGAGGATGGCCAGCGCCATCATGGCAAAGCTCCAGATGACGCCGAAGGCATACAGGCCAGCCAGTGTGAATACGTTGCCTCGCGTCAGAACAATGGTCAACAATTGCAGTCCGACCACAAGGTTGATGATGCGGTAGCTGGTTCCAAATCGTGGGTGAGGTTTTTGGAAGGTGTCGGCTAAAACGCCATCTTCGGCCACGCGGTTCAAAACGCCATTCGCGCCGACGATGGACGTGTTATGCGCGCCAGAGAGAATCAGCACTCCTACGAGAACGACAAACCCGTGGAAGATAAGGCGTGCCCACAATGGGCCCCAAAGGTGCATAGCGATGCCGCCGATGAGATTGCCGAAGAACTCAGGCCGCACTGTATCTGGGATGATCATCACCGCGAAGAACGAGGTGAGAGCCGTGAACAGCAGGGCATAAACGCCAATAACCACGGCTGCCTTCTTCAAATTGAGCAACTTGGGATGGGCAATCTCGCGATTCACCTGGGCGAGAGTTTCCTCCCCGCTCATCGCCAGAACCGAGTGGCCAAAGCCCAGCAACAAAATAAAAAGGGTGGAATGGGTCAGCCAGGTGTTTTTCAGGGCATAGAGCCAACCGAGAGATTCGCGGTTTAGTTGTATGCCTTCCTTCAGTGGATTGGGGGGAACTTGGAAAGGGCCGTGAAGAACGGTAACCGTACACCACACGATCAGGATGACAACCATGACGGTGGTGACCGCCATGATGCGCACGGCGGTCGAGCTGGACTCGTGTATGCCCTGAATGTTCTTCCACCAGAAGAACATGGCTACGGCCGCGCCGAACGCTGCCGCGAAAGCGTTGTCTATGGAGATGGCAAAAGGATGGTGCAGGTACTGCGCGATATCGTGCAGGAAACCAATGAGGTATTGGCCGGCTACGACCGAGCTTAGCGGGCCGGTTAGTACGTAGTCGAAAAGCAAAGCGGAAACCGAAAACTTGGCCAGAGTTCCGCCCATCGCGCGACGCACTACGCGATACACGCCCCCGCGCACGAACATGCTGGTGGATTCAATGTAGAGAGCGCGAACACAGTTCGCAAACAGCATCACCGCCAGAATGAACCAGGGTGCGCTCTTGCCGATAACCTTCTCTGCATCTCCGCCAACGTAGTACGCGGAGGAACCCAGGTCGGAAAGTACGATAGCCGCAGCCCGCCAGAAGGAAATAAAGCTGAGCAGGACGGTGGTCGCGACAAAGACTTTGACCGTGGGGCGGTTAAATTTCTGGGTGGACGAAGCCATTCACTGTAGAGAACTACAATCCAAGCAATTTAACACAGGCCTTTGCATTTCTGCTTGGGGTGTTTGAGCGGCAGAGCTGGCGAGAAGGGGAGCGGGCTAGTCGAGCTTCGCTCTGGTCCCGACTGAGAAATGCTCATCCAGGTCGAGGTTGAGTTCAAGGACGTTGACCCGGACTTCACCCAAGAAACCGAATGTCCGCGTCTCGCTATGCCTAGCCACGACAACCCGGAGTTGGTCGATCGTGATGCCGCGCGCCTTGGCCACTCGCGGTAGCTGGAATTCGGCATTCGCCGGAGTGATGTGAGGATCGACGCCTGAGGCTGAAGTTGTAACCATGTCGATGGGCACCGGAGTGCCGGGGTTCTCAGCTTGCGCGCTGGCGACGTCGCCTTTTATGCGATCGAGAAGCTTCTGGTTGGTTGGCCCGAAGTTTGAGCCTGCGGAGTTGGCCGCATCGTAGCCATTTCCGGCCGATGATGGACGGGAGTGGAAGTATTGAGGCCCGGTGAATCCCTGGCCGATGATGCTGGATCCAACCACCTTTCCATTTTTTACGATGAGCTGGCCGTTGGCTTTGTGCGGAAAGATCAATTGAGCCAAGCCGGTTACGACTAAGGGATAGATCAGGCCGAAAAGCACTGTGGTGGCTATTGTCATGAATACTGAGATCCAGAGATTCCTTTTCATGGTCGCTCCTTAGGCCAGACCTACCTTGGTAATGATCATGTCTATTAGCTTGATTCCAATAAATGGAATGATCACACCTCCAACGCCGTAGATCAGCAAGTTGTTTCTCAGCAGGACGGCAGCGCCCATGGGACGGTACTTGACGCCGCGCAACGCAAGCGGGATCAACGCGATGATGATCAGCGCGTTAAAAATCACTGCTGAGAGAATTGCCGACTCGGGCGTTTGCAGCCGCATGATGTTCACCGCGTTCAGCACGGGAAAAGTTCCGGCAAACATCGCAGGAATGATCGCAAAATACTTCGCCACGTCGTTAGCGATGGAAAACGTGGTCAGCGACCCACGTGTCATGAGCAACTGCTTGCCGATTTCTACGACCTCGATGAGCTTGGTGGGATTCGAATCGAGGTCTACCATGTTCCCGGCTTCCTTCGCAGCCTGAGTGCCGGTGTTCATGGCGACGCCAACGTCGGCTTGAGCGAGAGCGGGAGCATCGTTCGTGCCATCGCCGGTCATGGCGACCAGTTTGCCCTCCGTCTGTTCTTTGCGGATCAGGTCCATCTTGTCCTTGGGCGTCGCCTGAGCGAGAAAATCATCGACGCCCGCCTCTTGGGCGATGGCTGCTGCGGTGAGAGGATTGTCGCCTGTGATCATGACGGTGCGAATCCCCATGGCGCGCAACTGATTGAAGCGGTCGCGAATGCCTCCCTTCACAATATCTTTGAGTTCGATAACTCCCAGCGCTCCCCGAGTCTTTTCCGCGACGACCAGGGGTGTGCCACCGGAGCGGGCAATCTCTTCGACGGTGGCGCGCACCTCGCCGGGGAATTTGCTGCCATTTTCGGAGATGAAGGTCGCGATGGATTCAGATGCGCCTTTGCGGATCTGGAATCCGTTCAGATCCACCCCGGACATGCGGGTGTTGGCGGAGAAGGGAACGAAGACCGCCTCGTGAGAACCGAGTTCGCGCCCGCGGAGGCCGTACTTCTCCTTGGCTAAAACAACGATGGAACGCCCTTCGGGAGTTTCATCGGCAAGCGAGGAAAGTTGCGCGGCATCCGCCAGTTCTTTTTCTGTGACTCCCGGTGCGGCGATGAAGCGCGAAGCCTGACGATTGCCAAGCGTGATGGTTCCGGTCTTGTCGAGCAGCAGCGTGTTTACATCGCCGGCGGCTTCGACGGCGCGTCCGGACATTGCGAGCACATTATGCTGGATCAGGCGGTCCATTCCGGCGATACCGATAGCCGAGAGCAGACCGCCAATGGTCGTGGGGATCAAACAAACGAGCAATGAAACCAGAACGAATACGGTTTGCGGCGAACCCGAGTAGATCGCGAATGGCTGTAGCGTAACTACCGCCAGCAGAAACACGATCGTAAGACCTGCGAGAAGGATGTTTAGCGCGATCTCGTTAGGAGTCTTCTGCCGTTCCGCGCCTTCCACCAAGGCGATCATCCGGTCAAGAAACGTCTCCCCAGGGTTGGAGGTGATGCGAACCTTGATTTGGTCAGATAGCACGCGCGTGCCGCCGGTGACGGCCGAGCGGTCGCCACCCGCTTCGCGTATCACGGGAGCGGATTCGCCGGTAATGGCCGATTCGTCGACCGACGCCACGCCCTCAATGATCTCGCCATCAGAGGGAATGAACTCACTGGCGGAAACGAGTACCAAGTCTCCCGCTTTGAGTTTGGAGCTGGGGATCAGCTCGACCTTGCCATCAGACTTCAGCAGATTGGCAACGGTCTCGGACCGGGCCTTGCGGAGAGTGTCTGCTTGCGCTTTGCCGCGGCCTTCGGCCATGGCCTCGGCGAAGTTCGCGAATAGCACCGTGAACCATAGCCAAAGGGTGATCTGCAGATTGAACTTGAACGCGCCACCGTGCTTGAACAACAGAACAGTCGTGATCACGCTCCCAATCTCGACCACAAACATGACAGGGTTGCCCATCATTTTGCGGGGGTTCAGCTTCACCACTGAATCCCACAGCGCACGTTTTACGCTCTTCCATTCCCAAACTGCTTTTTGTTTTGCCATAGAAGTTCTCAGCAGAAAGACCCACAGCTTTTCAGCCAAAACCTCATAACCCCGATGGTTTCAAATTCCGCTTTAGCCACCAGCGGCGAACTGCAACCGTTGCCCACACTGCCTCAACCAATCCGAAGGGCCAAGCGCCCTGCAGGAATCCATACGTCGACCCAAGTGCGCATGAAAATGCGAACGCGAGAACGTACCAGTTGCTTCGCGCTTCCAGTGCATACGTCACCAGCATCAGGGTCACGGCTAGCAAACCAAACGCAGACAATAGGCTCATTCCGCTTGTGTCCTCTCATCAGAATGCCCTTCCCGCCATCATCAACAGGTGTTCAAGGATCGGACCGAGACTGAGTGCTGGGAAGAACGTCAAAGCACCGACGATGAGTATTACGCTGATGAGGAGCAATGTGAACAGTGGCGTCGTGACAGGGAACGTTCCGAGGGAAGGAGGCACATATTTCTTTTGCGCGAGACTGCCGGCGATGGCCAGCATCGGGATAATCATCAGGAACCGCCCAATGAGCATCGTTAAGGCGCCAGCGACGTTGTACCAGGGTGTGTTCGTCGTCAGGCCAGCGAAAGCCGAGCCGTTATTTCCCGCCTGAGAAGTAAACGAGTACAGAATCTCACTCAGTCCATGGGGGCCCGGATTCAAAATGCTTGAAGTACCAAAATGAGCTACGGACGATATTGCCGAGAAGCCGAGAATGACGAGAGGAAATACCAGCACCACCAGCATCGCCATTTTGACGTCATAGGCTTCAATCTTTTTGCCCAGATACTCCGGGGTCCTGCCCACCATCAGCCCCGCAATGAAAACCGACAGAACGATATAGACCAGCATTCCGTACATGCCCGCGCCCACTCCGCCGAAAACCACCTCGCTCAGCATGATGTTCGCTAGCGGAACCAGACCACCAAGCGGCGTAAACGAATCATGCCAGCCGTTAATTGCGCCGCAGCTCGCATCGGTTGTGACGGTTGCCCAGAGGGCGGTATTGGCGATGCCAAAGCGGACTTCCTTGCCTTCCATGTTGCCGCCGGGTTGAGTGAGAGAAGCCTTTTGATCGGTTCCCGCGAGCAGTACATTACCGCGAGCCTCGGCCCAATAGGCGACCAGCACTCCCGAGAGGAACAGGATCGCCATCGCCGACCACACGGCCCAGCCATGGCGCTGCGACCCGGTCATTTGTCCGAGAGTGTAGGTCAGCCCGCTGCCAAGAGCAAAGATTGCAACGAGCTCAATCAGATTGCTGAGCGGGGTTGGATTTTCGAACGGGTGTGCGCTGTTCGCATTGAAGAAGCCACCGCCATTCGTGCCAAACTGCTTGATGATTTCTTGCGAGGCAACCGGACCTTGGGCGAGGGTCTGGTCGGTGGCCGTATCCATCACCTGCTTACCCTGAGCATCGAGGACGGGCTTTCCGTCGGTCCCGACTTTGGCAAATTGCATTGGCTCAATTAGTTTTGCGGTGTCGTAAGGCTTGAGATTCTGAACTACACCCTGCGAGACCAGGACCAAAGCGCCCAATACGCAAAAGGGCAACAGCACCCACAAGTTGCAGCGCACCAGATCAACCCAGAAGTTGCCGATGGTCTGCATTTGACGGCGCGCAATGCCTCGAATAAACGCAATTGCCAGGACAATTCCAACAGCGGCCGACATGAAGTTGTGATATGCCAATCCCGCCATCTGGGTGAGATAGCTCATCGTGGTCTCACCACTGTAGTTCTGCCAGTTTGTGTTCGTCGTAAAAGAGGCAGCTGTGTTGAAGGCGAGAGGTGCTGGATTCACAGCCCCGAACTTCTGTGGATTGAAAGGCAGGAAACCTTGCAGGCGTTCAAAGGCATAGAGTACCAGCATGGAAACTGCGCTGAACAGTAGCATCGAGACGCAGTACTCCTTCCAGCCCATGTCATGGTTTTCATCCACCCAAGTGAGTTTGTAGATCAGGCGCTCAACCGGGCGTAGGGCTGGGTCGAGAAATGTCCTTTCGCGGTTAAAGACCCGCGTCATGAACTTGCCGAGCGGCATTGTTACCAACAGCACCAACCCCAAGAACAAAAGAATCTGAAACCAGCCGTTAATGGTCATGAAAGATGCCTCGGTTTTGCTTGTGTCTCCGTGCAATGCTTCCTTTTCTATTCCTCCCATGGGCAAACAAGGTGACCAGCAATCCTGCTAGCAGGAGAAGAACGAAAACCCACGGATGCTGAACCATCAAAACTTCTCTGGCCGCAACAGCGCATAGACCAGATACACCGTTGTTAGCGTACTGATTGCGAGCATGATGATCGACTCGAGACTCATTGCACCCTCACCGAATACGGTCGCAGAACTCGACATATCCAATCGAGATCGCGAAGAATGCGATTGTAACTACGATCCAAAGCACGTCTTGCATGGAACCTCCGGTTTAGCGGCCGGAAACACTTCGAAGTTTTCGTAAGCTCGGAACTTTCTCGACCGTATAAAGCTGCACCACGATCCCCCTGCTGGACTGTGTCGATATCGGTCTGATTTCCACCTTGGGCCCTCTCCGCGAGTTTCTCGACTCACGTTTCAGAGCGTAGATGAAATAAACCAGGAACCCGCAACCGGCGATTGCAATCTGCGTGAAGATTAGGAGAGCTGGGTTCATATTGGCCTTGCCTCTCTGCCAAATTGATTTGAGCAACATGAGCGTAAAGGCGGGCTAAAAGGTTCGTAAGGAATGTGTAAAGGCCCTCAGCAGGGAAGCTCTCCTCCTCATCGGATCGAGGCTCCAATTCGTCAGGGCGGCCAGAAGAGGACGGAACAGGGCGCTGCGCGAGGCTGTCGTTTTGAAGAGTGACCGCGGACGTTTAGTTGAAGTTCCAGCCGAGCTCAACCAGCAAGAGATGATTCCCCTGCGTGAGGCCGGTGTTTCCGATCTCGTACGCGGCGTACAGTGTTGCTTTCGAACTGAGCTTGATCGCTGCTCCGGGCGTGAGATAACCGGCCGACTGATTTCCGGTGAACCAGTCTGCTGCGAGAGTCACTCGCTTGCTGATGGGTTGCTCGATTCCAAACTGGCCCCCGACTTTGTTGCCGCTCGCGACAACATGAGGGGTGAAGTCGAATGCTCCCAGAGTGATTCGGGCCTGGGCTTTAAAGCGCTTCGTCAACTGAACGTAGAAGTAGTTGCCGGCGTCGTAGGTCTTGTTCTGAACAGGGATGAATAAATCATTGCCGAGCAGAAGTGCCCAACCAGCCCTGCTGTAGGCCTTCCACTTGATCGTCGGCGTCGGCGTGATCTGAGAGGGCCCAGGGGTGGTGATCCCGTTGAGATTCAGGCCGATTTCGAGTTGATGACCGATTCCGACGACCACGCGTGGCGTATAGGTGCCAATTCTGTCGTCCCAGAGGTAGGCGGAATCGAACTCCCCGTAAATTTTTCCTTTGTCTAGGATGTCGCCGCTAGGAACGTTGAAAATGGTCTCCTGTGCCAGGGCTCCGGCAGAAAGCATGAATCCGATCAAAGACAGCAGAATTGCTCGAAACAGCGTCATAGGTGAAACTCCTGACCTTTGCGTGGAGGTCTCAAGCGAGAAGGTCAATTGGAGCAAGGAGAGGCATAAAGAAAGCCTAAGAACCTCGTAAGAAAGTTATAAAAGAGTACCTGGCGCGAGGCTTATTGTTCCGTGGCTCCCTCAGGCTCGAAACGGTAACCGACCCAAGGCTCGGTAAGGATGTAGGTATGAAATCCTTTGTCTTCGATCTTTTTTCGCAGTTGCCCGATAAATACACGCAGATATTCAGGTTGTTCAGTGCTGTTTGGCCCCCAGACCGCAGCGAGCAGCTTTCGGTGAGTGACAACCTTACGCGGATTTCGGGCTAGGTAAGCAAGCAGATCGAATTCTTTAGGGGTGAGCTTGAGTTCATGGCCGCGCACATAGGCTACATGGGCATCAAGGTCCACGCGAAAGTCTCCTTCCTGGATCACTCCACCCGCGCTTTCCTGTTCCTGAGGAACCCGGCGCAGGTTGGCGCGAACACGCGCCAGGAGTTCGTTGATGCCGAATGGTTTGGTGACGTAGTCATCTGCCCCAGCATCAAGCGCTTGGACTTTCGTGCGCTCCTCACCCTTCACCGAAAGAACGATGATCGGAGCATTGGATTTCTGACGAAATCGCCTACACAGTTCTAAGCCGTCCATAAATGGCATTGACAGGTCGGTAATCATCAGGTCAGGGGACCAGTCGCGTGCAATCTGCAGAGCAGTATCTCCGTCGTTGGCGACCCTGAGGTCATACCCGTGCGCATCGAGCGAGGTACGCAAAACGCGCGTGATTTGCGGTTGGTCATCGACAATGAGGATGCGCCGATGTTCGCCAACGCTCACTTCGCCTCCTGCGTCACGATGTGCACGTCGATGGGTGGGGCGTTGCGCAGGAATTTCTGGATGACCGTGAGATACAGGTACTTCTTCCAGCCTTCTTGCGCCGAGCGGCCGAAAATTACATGGGTGATATGTCTCTCGCGTACAAACTCTGCCATTCTTTCGGCCACACTACCCCGCGGCAGGCGAACAACGACGGCGCCCAGGTTCTCTGCAAACTGAATGTTCTCCTGCAACGTACGGCGATTGTCAGTATTTTCATCGACGGCGGAGTCGACATAGACGACGTATAACTCGGCGTCAATGCCATGAGCCATGCGTGCGCCGCGCGCGATCAGATACTGTGCAATTGGATTGGAACTGATCGCAACGGCAATCTTCTCGCGGACAGCGACCGTCGGTTGCAGGCCCTCCCGAGACCAGTGGGTTTCTAGACTCTGATCTACGACTTGCGCAACCTGGCGTAGCGCAAGTTCGCGAAGTGCAATAAGGTTTCCTCGTTTAAAGAAATTCCCGAGAGCACGTTCTGCACGATCGAGCGGATAGATGTCGCCGCGCTTCATTCGGGTCTGCAAAGCCTCAGGCGTGAGATCGGACATGACGATCTCTTCCGCGCGCTGGATGACCCAGTCGGGAACAGTTTCGCGCACGTGAACGCCGGTGATGCGTCCCACCAATGGATTCAAGCTTTCTATGTGCTGAACATTCACTGTGGAAAGGACATCGATTTTTGCGTCGAGCAAATCGATGACGTCCTGATAGCGCTTGGGGTGGTTGCTGCCTTCAATGTTCGTGTGGGCAAGTTCGTCTACGAGCACAACCCCAGGCTTACGCGCCAGAATGGCATCCACATCCATCTCCGTGAAGATGGTGCCTTTATATTCGAGCTCCTTGCGCGGAACGCTTTGCATCTTTGCCACCAGTTCCAATACGCCTTTGCGGCCGTGTGTCTCGACCACGCCGATCACCACATCCTCCCCACGGCTGTAGCGGCGTATTCCCTCACTCAGCATGCTGTAGGTTTTGCCAACCCCCGGCGCATAGCCGAGAAAGATCTTGAAAATTCCTTGTTTCTTTTCGGGGGCGACTTCTTCCAGCCACTGTTCAGGACGCTTTTGCACGAACAACATTTTCATCTGAGTTGCATACTTTGTCGAGATGAAGCTGAATGAGCGCGGTTTTCGCCATCATGGGGCTCGCGCTACAATCCCTCATGTGAATGCACAAGTCAAAACCGCAGGGCGCATCGCTGTTTGTGCCCTGAGCGTGGCGATCATGACCGCGGTTTTCAAACGTGTCGTCCACGCGAACGCAACCACAGTTGCGTTGACGTTTTTGCTGGCCGTACTGGTCGTTTCTGCCAACTGGGGATTCTGGTATGCGGCCTTTCTGGCAATTGTTTCTACTGCGGCCTTCAACTTTTACTTTCTTCCTCCCCTCGGAACCTTTACGATCGCTGATCCTCAAAACTGGATAGCCTTATGTGCCTTTCTGACAACTGCCGTTATTTCCAGCCAACTTTCTGAACGTGCCCGGCGGCAGACCTTGTCGGCGAATCAAAGACGCCGCGAGATCGAACACCTCTATGCTTTCAGCCAACGCCTGCTTACCCTGGAGAGCGTTCCGGAATTGCTAAACCTAGTTCCGCGGCATATCACGGAAACCTTCTCGTGCAAGGGGGCAGCCATTTTTGTGCATGACAAAGTCGACGTCTATCGTTCCGGGGCAGACACCCGAGAGATTGATGCCGCTCGGCTGCAATCAGCAGCAGCACGAGGTGAGCCTATCATCGTTGCCGAGCAGGCACTGGCATTCGTCCCCTTGCGCCTCGGTGTGAGGAGCATTGGCGCGATCGGGGTCTCCGGAGCCCATCTTTCCCACGAAACGTTAGAGGCTCTTTCCACCCTCGTCGCCATTGCCATCGAGCGCACGCGAGCCATTGAAAGCGTTGGCAAGGCAGAGGCCGCCCGCGAGAATGAGAAACTGCGCTCGGCAATTCTCGACTCCATCGCGCATGAGTTCCGCACGCCATTGACTGCAATCAAAGCGTCGGTCACGACCATGCTTTCCGGTGGCCTCGACCCCATGCAACAGAATGAACTCTTGACGGTTGTCAATGAGGAAGCCGACCGCATGAATCATCTTGTCGAAGAGGCCATGCAATTGGCGCGGCTTGAGTCCAAGCAGGTGGAGCTCGAGCGTACCTCCCACCCAATCCGGGAAGCCATTGAAGAGGCGATGAAAGCGGCCAAGAAGGATTTGGCCAACCATCCAGTAGAACTGGCAATGGCTGATGATCTGCCTCCCGCCGAATTTGATCTGAGCCTCATCGTGAATGTAGTGCAGCAGCTCTTGGAAAACGCGGCCAAGTATTCACCTCCCAGCTCCCCCATTCGTATTTCGGCCGAAAGTTCCCCCGAGCAAATCAGCGTCAGTGTTGCCGATCGTGGTGCCGGTATTGATGAATTAGAGCAAGCCCTGATTTTCGACAAGTTCTACCGCGGCAAAGACAGCCGCAGTTCGGTGCAGGGGACCGGAATGGGACTGGCGATCTCAAAGGCGGTTCTCGACGCACATGGAGGAAGCATTCGCGTGACCAGCCAACTGGGGCACGGCTCGGTATTTACCATCGCACTGCCGCTCAGAAAAGCGACGGTCGCTCCCTGACAAATGAAATGGCAGTTCTATGCCAGACATTCTGAGGAAAAGAATCGAGAAATTCGATTTTGTTCGATTCCTCGCAGTATAATCTCGCTTTTCAAGAACTCTGCTCACCTAGGATCTTCACGGATGATCTTTCACACACCCAAGTCTGCACGCACGAAATTGACGGTGGCTTCCTTTGCTTTCGTCCTCATGTTGCTTTTCAACGCCGGCTTGCTTCAGGCCCAACTGAAAGCGAAAGTGACTGTTGATCCTGCCCAAGCCAAAGCTACGGTTTACACGACGTCATTCGGCATCGCGGCCGACCGGTGGGACAAGAAATGGTATGACCCTGACACGATCAAGCTGCTACAAGAGGCAGGCATCACAAATGTGCGTTTCCCGGGCAATGGCGGCATTGAGGCTCTCTACCACTGGTCCACTGGAAAGCTCACCAACCCTTACACCGAGGACCGCCTTCCCGCCTTTCCTGGGGAGAAGATGTTCCCAGCGATGGTGTCGGTCATAGACACACTCGGGTCAGGTCTGGTGACGGTTAATTACGGAACAAACATGGACGGAAGCGGCGGAGGTGAGCCGGCCGAAGCCGCTGCATGGGTCGCCTATGCCAATGGCAACCCTGCCAATACCCAATCCATCGGGAAGGATTCGAAAGGGAATGATTGGAAAACTGTTGGCTTCTGGGCAGGATTGCGCGCGAGTGCTCCGCTCGGTACCGACGACGGTTACAACCACCTGCGGATCAATCACCCTACACCGATCGGGATCCCCATGTGGACGATAGGGAATGAGCCGTTCAATAACGGCTTTTACGGCCAGGCGCGGACCGTCGGTTCCGACGCCGATAACGAGGGAAAACTCGGACAAAGCCCTCCACCAGAACCGGACCTTCACGCTGGGCCAGTTCCGAACTCAAAGGAGTGGGGCCGCCACCAGGGCAATTCGAAGGTAGGGCCCGCAGCTTACGGTGCGGCTATCGTCGAATTCGCCAAAGCTATGAAGGCAGTGGATCCTTCGATTCTGATCGGCGGGTTCGTGATGCAGCCGCCTTATTCGGCTGATGCCGATCAGCGGGGAAAGAACTGGAATGCCCAGATGCTGAAAGCGGCATGCGGAAGTATGGACTTTGCCGCTGCCGCTTTTTGGGAAGCAAAGGCAGCGCCGCCTGATTGGAATTGGGTGGATGAAAACGATCTGATCACGAATGCCAGAGACCCAATGAATAAGGACCGAAATTTCACTGGCGTGAATGCGATCGAATACGACTACCGGCAGCTAGGCAATGATCTCCTGGACAAGTACAAGAAGTTCTGTCCTTCCAACCATCACCCTCAGTTGGCGGTAACCAGTCTCGGGTTGCCCGCATGGTTGCCCTTCAAAAGCAGCGCTTCGGTCGGAGGGGTCTTTGCCGCCGAGGCGTATGCCAAGCTGCTTGAACGCGGCACCTACACGGTGGAATGGGTTCCAGTTCATGGCCCGGTAGGAGCGTCCAGCCCGAGTTTCTTGGACACCGACAATAAGCCACAGCCAGCCTATTACGGAATCAAGTTCTTACATCAGATGGCTGAGCCGGGCGACAGCTTCATCAATGCAAGTACCGAAGCTGAAACCTTATCTGTATATGCGACCAAGCGCCGCAATGGCGGCCTCGGGCTGCTTCTGATCAACAAGGACACAATGCGCAGTGTTGTGGCGACGGTTACGGTGAATGGATACAACTATGCAAGCAAAGGAACCCGCTACGATTATGGCAAGACCACCGATGAAACCGGTAAATCCATACACCAGGCACCCGTAGAGAATCTCGGTGCAACCTTTACGGTTGAGGTTCCGCGCTATTCCATGACAGAGATTGTCATTCCAAAAGCCGAGTAGAGATAGCGGCCCCAAGTTAGTGGAATGGCCGCATCCTTCGGATGCGGCCATCGCTCGCCCGGATACTACGCCCGTGCGGTGAGCGCAGTTACCCAAGGCGCTACAAAAACCCAAAGGGATACAGAGAGAACCCGAACATCTTTGGCTAATGTTCCTGGAATCTGTGGAGTTACGATCTGCAATAGCCGGAGATGCATGGGCAGCTGGAATCTGAATTTTCCTGGGAACCCCGCTCACTTTAGCAACGCAGGAGCGGATAGGTTGGGCAGATCTGTGAGTGCTCTCCCCCCGGAATTCACTCAAATCAACTTACCCGCCTTACCCGCCCCCGCTACGTCCCTTGAGACTCTCCAATCCGTCGAGGCAGCGGATGGAATCCCCCCCAAGGGCAATCGAGACGTCGTCCGATCCAAACCTTACTTATCGGTTGAGCCGGCGCTAACGTCATCCCTATAGTGCGGCGAAACGAATTTTCGTTTCAGGTGCCCGCAAACTTCCGAGCTGCTTCTATATCTCCCAGAAATGCCTCAACATAGAAACCTATCGGGCTGGTGGTAAAATACGGCACACTTATCGGCTTTCGAGGCGGCCAGGGGTGGAACTTTTTGCGTTTGATGACGTGTATCTTGGGCGGCTTCGCTCCGGCGATTTCCGCACTGAGCAGCACTTTGTTTCCTATTTCACCCAGCTTATCCAACTCAAGCTTCGTTCCCGAGTGCCATCGAGCGAGGTGGTAGAGGAACTTAGGCAGGAAATTTTCGTCCGTGTGTTTGCGGTGCTCAGGGGCCAGGAAGGGATTCGGGACGCAAGACGGCTGGGAGCCTTTGTGAATTCGGTTTGCAATAATGTTCTGCTGGAGCACTATCGCTCGTCCTCGCGTACGACTCCGCTGAACCCGGATGAGGGAGAGGTTGAGATTCCCGACCAGAAGGCCGACGTTCTGGGCACCCTCATATCGGGCCAGATTGCGATGCGGGTCAGAGAAGTGCTCGAGGGACTAAGCGAGCGCGACCGGCGCCTCCTAAAGGCTGTATTCTTCGAGGAGCTGGATAAGGACGAGGTCTGCCGCGATTTCCAGGTCGACCGAGGGTACCTGCGGGTGTTGTTGCACCGTGCCAAGCAGGCGTTTAAGTCCCAATTTAGCAAGGGGATGGAGTCGGGCACTCCTGCCAGCGGCGGACCCGGATGAAACGTTTTAGGTTGCTGCCTCACTAATCAGGGTGAGGCACAGGGGGCTATGAACCACGACGAGGCAATCCGCATCAAGGGGACTGAGCAGTACCTGTTGAATGACCTTTCCCCGGAATTGCGAGAAGAATTCGAGGAGCACTTTTTTGGGTGCCCTGAATGCGCCGCCGATGTGCGCGCCGGCTCGTTGTTCTTGGAGGAAACCAAAGCGGTATTTGCCGCCGAAGCAGTAGCCCCACGCCGCGAGCTGCCGACAGTCGCGTCCGAAAAACCGGGATGGTTGGCATGGCTGCGGCCTGCATTCGCAGCTCCGGCATTGGCATTGTTGCTGGCGATGGTTGCCTATCAGAATTGGCCCTCGCATCAAAGCCCTCAGGCCCTCCCGGCTGCCTACATCACCATCGGTAGCCGCGGTGGGAACGTCCCTTCGATTTCGGCGAGTAAAGGTCAAGGATTCCTACTACGTTTGACCTTTCCGCCCGAACAGAGTTACTCGTCCTATGTTGCAGATATCTACGGTCCCGAGGGCAAGAAACGATCGTCCGTGAATGTGCCTGTTACTGCCGGCACTGACACTTACTTTGTCCATGTGCCTGGCGGCAGCTACAATGACGGAGTTTATTCCGTCGCAATCCGTGCAGTTGGCGGAGACGGTAGCATCACTGAAGTTGGCCGTGGCAGCTTTGAGCTGCGCATTTCAAGATAACGAGAAAGGAATAACTAATGGCTGCCCCCCAAGAACGCGTGCATCACTTCCATGGAGAGGCGCATGTTTTCGCAGCGCAGTTAGAGCATCCTCTCACCGGCGAGATCAAACCGCAGAACCACGTCAAACTCCAGGCGGAAGGCGGGTACATCCTTGAGCATGCGAAGGATTACCGCGCGGATAACATTGTTACCTTCAAATCAGCGCACACGCACGTGGCGGGACACAAGAGCCCGAAAGAGGGGCATGGCTGGATCACTCTGGCGACTTCGGTCATCGAGCAGTTGAACGTGCTGGAAGTTGTAACGGCGGATCGCGTCGTGGCGCAGACATCGACCGAGCACCCGCTCGAAGGCCACGTGCCGACCGTGACTTTTCTGGGGACCCGGTTTGAGAACCTGAGGATCGCAGGCACTCCCGTCAACGTGAATCTGAGGTTCCCCTTCACCACAGTTAGACCACCTGATCCGGACACTACCTATCTCAATGACGCCAACTTCCTTAAAGACATCGGGTGTTCACAGTCATTCCCGAACGCGAAGGCGGAGTTCAAGGCCTATCTCGACAACCGGAACAACCCGAAACCGAAGGATCGTGCCAGCGGGACATTGGCGTATGAAGTTTCTCTAGAAGATAGAAAAAGCCAGGGCGATATAAAGATCCAGGGCAACGTGATCACCGTACCCGAATTCGGCAAAATCTTTCTAGCAGAGCTCGCGGTTGAATGTGATACTTTCCACCTGACGATGATACGACTAGATTTGGGATGCCTTGCACAGGGAGCGATGACGATGGTAGTGAACATCGCAAATGGCCGGACATATCCGTAGTATTCTTTAGGAATCGTTCTGGGCTGCCTGATCAATGGCTTCCCGCATTCTGATCAGGGCGAGATTGGTGTTGTAGGTCCATTTGTAGATAGAAACTGGGTCTTTGATCTCCCGGGCTATCTCGTGGCGGTACAGATATACGTTCCCGATGTTCGCCAGCACAACCTGGTAATTGGCGGGAGCGCGAGCTTCAAGCTGAACTGCTTCCGCCCTTCTCAGTAAATCCAGCGACGCTACATCATTTCCGAGTCCGAGTTCGCACACTGCCATCTCTTCCCACACGACAGCGGCGAAGGTCTTCGCCCCAGCACTTTCAATGACGGCCAACGCTTGCTGAAGCCAGGGAAGTGCCTGGTCGTAGTGCGTCTGAATCATGAGGTTCTTGCCAATGCCCCAAAGGGCAGAGCCAAAAAAGTACCATCCCCCGATTTGTCGCGAGAGTTCTAGAACGACCCGGAAAACACGGTCAGACTCTGCATAATTCTGCTCCAGAAAGTAAATCATGGCTTGGCACTGATGGACTTCGGCTAGCGGCTCAATCAGGCTTGCATCAACGGCGATCGCTTCGGCATCTTTCAGGAGTTGGTGAGCCGCTCTAAACCGGCCTAGCAGTCCGGCATAGTAGCCACGAAGTCTCTTGATGCTGATGCATGACTCAATGTCTCCGCGAACAGGCGGATCGACCAGCTCTAGATGCTCGAGTTCCCGCAGGGCTTCGTCTCTTTGCCCCCTCAGGCGCCGAACCTCCAGGAGCACGATGCGAAATGGCCAGGGGTTCGTAGCGTTCTGTACTGAGTTCTCAGCTATCCGGAGAGCGCCATCGAGGTCGCCGAGCCGAAGCAGATCGTGGGCCGCTCTCTGATGTTCATTGTGCACAGAAGGGCTTTTTAGCAACCACGGTTCAACAAGAAAACGAGGCTTAAACCGAGTCGGCAGTCAGCCTCGTGCCGGAAAGCTAATGGTTCAACTTCTTATGGTCGGGTACCGCCGTCAACGATCCAGGGGCTTGCAGCAGTCGAAGGATGGAGAACATCCTTCTCCTGAGCCACCGGCACATTTGTGGGGTTATCCGTTTTGACTTCCGCCTTTGTGGCACTGTTATGTGCTAGCAAAGCGGCTGCGGGGACTAATGCGTGTAACATGTAACTGTCCTCCTTTGAGGCGTTCTTAATATGTGCTCCGGCCAGAATTGTCGACGCCAATTCCAAAGAAGGAACGAGTGAAACTATCTGACCTGTCTTCGTGTCCGCTATAAAGTAGCATTCTGATGAACCTCAGTCCCAGCATCACCTGGGGACGGCAGCACTTGCGGCCGTGCCGAATGACGTTTGACGTGGAGTTGCACCGTAAGCGACGCGGTCTCGAATCTGCAGTCCACTTCGCTTTGTTGGCGCTTACCTTACTCGTTCTGGTTGGTTGTCGCGGCACATCAAGTCCCGAACAGACCTTTGCGCACGCGCGACAAACCTTGATCCACGGCGATCTTCTCGCTAGCCAGCAAGAGGCGGAACGCGGTTACTGGGAGTTCGTGAAGTCCCGTCCTGAATGGGCGCTCAAGTTCAGGGTTCTGGAAGCGGAAGTCCTGATGTCGCGCGGCGCTAGCCCGCAGGTTCTGGCTCTGCTTTCTGGCCTCTCTGCGTCGCACGATCGGTCATCGGCCATCTCTATTTTTACTTTCCGTGGCCTGGCTTATGGGCGCCTGCACCGGTTCAGAGATGCGGATCGTGAACTCCACGAGGCTGAGAGATTGTGCGCCGATACTTCTGACGTGGCTTGCGGAGGAGTCCTTCGTGCACGCGGAATCTTGTCGCTCGAGCAGGGAAGTTTTGAGGAAGCCGAAGGGTTTTTCAACAAGGCTCTGGCGCTTGCGCAGTCGCGAGGCGATCAGTTCTTAGAAGCCGCTGCATTTTTGAATTTGAGTGTTGCTTCCCTTCAGCAGGGCCATTTCGACGACGCACTCGATTGGTCTGAGTCAGCGCTTCGCATCTCGATTGAGCTCTCAGCACGCCAAATAACGGAGGCTGCAGTGGGCAACGTTGGGTGGGCCTATTACAAACTAGGAGATTCGGAGAAGGCACTACAAGGTTTCCTCGCGGCAGACCAGAACGCCGAACAAGCAAGCGACATTCTGGGACAGGTGATCTGGCTGACGGCGATTGCCTATGTCCGTCTCGATAGGTCTGACTATGGTGGTGCTGAGGAGGCTTATCAAAAAGCCCTGAAACTCGCGCCGCAGACTGGAGCGAAGGAGTACATCCGCAATGCGCTGATCCCATTGGCACTGGCCTACGAGCGGCAAGGAAAGCTGGACGAGGCAATTCGATACGCCGACCAGGCAATCGCGTCCGCGCATGCCGACAAGAATCGCCTCGACGAGCTTTATTCTTTGCTGGTGAAGGGACAGGTTGCAGAGCAATTGCACGATGCAGGAAAAGCCGAATCAATCTTCCGCGAGGTGGCCGATGATTCGCAGAGTGACTCGTCTTTGAAGTGGGAGGCACAGCATTTGCTAGCGCGTCTCGAGGAAGGTCACAATCAGGACGCGGCAGCGGCCCGCAACTACGAAGCTGCACTGTGTACGTTTGAGGCTGCGCGGTCATCCGTTCATCACGAAGAATCAAAACTGCCGTTCTTCACCAACGCCTCTCGGATCTACGACGACTACATAAGCTTCCTGATCAGGTCGGGTCAAACGAAGCGCGCGCTCGAAGTGGCGGATTACAGTCGCGGCCGAACTCTCGCCGAGGGACTGGGCTATTTAAAGAATGATCGTCCGTGCTCAACGCCGTCAGTGACGCCCGAGAGGGTGAGCGCTGGTGCAAATGCAAACATCCTCTACTACTGGCTAGGACAACATCAGTCTTACCTTTGGGCGATCAACAGCCACGCGACTCATAACTTCATACTTCCTCCGGCCAGCCGAATCGAGACTATCGTTCGGCGCTATCGCGAAGCGCTGGTGAACGGTGAAGATGTTCTCAGCAATGACAACCAGGACGGCACGCAGTTGTACCAGACGCTTGTCGCTCCGGCGGAGTCCTTCCTGCCTAAGAATTCTCGTGTCATCATTGTTCCCGATGGCAGTCTAACCGGCCTGAACTTCGAAACCCTGTTGGTTCCCGGAAATCCCACGCCACATTATTGGATCGAAGACGCAGTCATCGCGAACGCCCAATCGCTCAGACTGATGGTTTCCGAAAAGGGAAACGCCAGACCTCGTGCAGGGAAGATGCTGCTTATGGGCGACGCAGTTCCCCATCCGCCGGAGTTTCCGGCACTCGCGAACGCAAAACTAGAGATTCAAAACGTTGAGAAGCACTTCTCGAAGGGCGATCTCTCGATCTACAGCCAGTCTTCCGCCACTGCCGCATCGTTCCTCGACAACAAGCCCGAGCAGTACACCTATATACACTTTGCCGCGCACGCAGTCGCTAGTAGCCAGGTTCCGCTAGACTCCGCTGTGATTTTGTCCCCCCGGTCGGGAGAAGATTCCTTCAAGCTCTATGCCCGCGACATCATCCAACACCATTTGCGCGCGCGTTTGGTGACCGTTTCGGCTTGTTATGGCGCAGGAACCCGGGCCTACAACGGAGAAGGACTGATTGGTCTCTCATGGGCCTTCCTGCGCGCCGGTGCGCGCAATACTATAGGTGCACTGTGGGAAGTGAATGACAGCTCAACTCCCCAGCTGATGGACCGCTTCTACGCGGAGATCAAAGAAGGACGCCCTCCTGAAATATCTCTTCGCGACGCCAAACTTTCCCTGATGCGGTCGAACAAGGTCTTCAGCAAGCCTTTTTATTGGGCGCCATTTCAGCTTTACGGAACGTCCTGGGGATAACCACAGTAGGCGGATGGATTGTCCCGATCGGCCGCTATTCCGCTTGCAGCCGACCAGCCCATTGCACAATGCGGCTTGTGACAGGCGTGTTGGTCCGGATAGGCGACAAGAGTTAGCGGGGTCTTCTTTGCGCCCAGTTCCACGCTGTCGCAATGATGGTATCCAGCGAGCGCTGAGCCTTCCATTTCAGGGTACGCTCTGCAAGAGACGGATTGGCGACAAGCTCAGGGGGATCCCCGGGGCGCCGTGCCCCGATTTGAGACGGAACCGTATGTCCAGTGACGTGCTCTACTGCATCAACCACCTGTTTAACCGAGTAACCTTGGCCGGTTCCGAGATTCATGGCAATCGATTTGGAGGTTGTCAGGTGCTCCAGGCCCAGTACGTGGGCTTCCGCCAGGTCATTCACATGAATGTAGTCGCGGATGCAGGTGCCATCTGCAGTCGGATAGTCATCGCCGTGGATGGTGAGTGCGGCCCGTTTGCCTTGAATTGCCTGGAAGATAATCGGAATCAGATGGCTCTCGGGATCATGCATCTCCCCAATCGTGCCACTTTCATCGGCTCCCGCCGCATTGAAGTAGCGGAAGCTGACGTACTTCAAGCCGTAAGCTGTGCTGTAAGCCTGGAGCGCATTTTCGAACGCGAGTTTGGTGGCGCCATAGGGGTTCACCGGCTGCTTCGGACAATCCTCGGTGATCGGGCTCTGGGCGGGATTGCCGTACACCGCAGCCGTCGAGGAGAAGATGAACTTGCGAACTCGAGAGTCCATCACACAATCAAGCAGGGAGATCGCCGAAGTGACGTTGTTGTGGTAGTACTTTTTGGGATTCTCCACCGATTCGCCCACCGAGGCGTGCGCGGCAAAGAACATCACCGCCTCGCAGCGGCGGAGAAGGACATTGATCTTTGTCTTATCGGCGAAGTCCCCGACCACCAACTCAAAGCCTTCGGCCAGCTCTTTGTAGCCGGTGGAGAGATTGTCGTAGATGATGACGTCGTATCCGCGATTGCGCAAAACCTGCGCGGTGTGACTGCCGATGTATCCAGCTCCCCCAATAACCAGAACGGCCAAGCGTCCTCCTTAGATGATTGTTCATGATAAAGGAGAACAACAAAAATCCCCACCTTCGAGAAGGTGGGGAGGCGCCCTTCCTGGATGCTAGAACTTATAAACTACGTCGAATTGGTAGCGCTGCAGAATTTCCTCCGGCGGTTGGGGGCTCCCCAGATTCAGCGGCCGGCCCAAGAAGGCGGTGAATGCCATTTGAATGTTCGGAAGCGCCTGGTAGAGAACTTCCGCACGATGCTGGCTGGTGTTGCTTCCTTGGCGGATATCGCTGGCGTTGAACGCGGACATCACTGCTTCGCGCTCGATGAACATTCGCGTGTAAGCGAGCTGCCAGTCTCCCTTGTCCTGAGCGCGTCCGAAGCGTGCTTCCGCCCAATAGGCGCGACGCTGGTTCGCCTGGCAAGGCGTGCTGAAGGCCTGGGAGTAAGTTGCGGTGCTGGTATTCGCGGGGGCAGCCCGGAGGTTGCTGGAGTTTGCGCAGGCTTCGGTGTTCTGGACGTAATCCCCAATCAGAGTTATCGGCCAGCGCTTGTAAGGCGTGTGCAGGTCGAACCGAGCCAGCGAATCGAACAGCCCAAACTTCGAAGCGAACTGAGTATCGGTGATGGTCTTGACACCGGTTGAGATAGGCGTGCCATTCACCGTGACAATTCCTGTCTGCGTGGTGATGAGCACAGAGTTCTGAAATCCGGTTGCACTGAGCGGAAGCGCACCACTCAGCGGCGTGGTTGGATTCCTCAGATTGGCTTTGGTGATTGCGAACGCGATGGGGTCAGCATTGTGGTAGTTGTAGAACCCGCTATAGGCTCCGAACGTTAGCCACGAAGCTAGCTGCCAGGTGGTTTGCAACTGGCCGCCATACACAGCGCTTTGGACAATACTCTTGTTGTTGACGCTGGTGCCTGCAACCTCGGCAAAGGGTAGCTCGAATCCGACTAGGGCGATGCGCTTGAGCACCGGGCTGTTCAAGTCAAAGGCCAGAGTTTGTGCCAGGCCTTCCGGATTCAGGTCCTTGTCCCAGGTCAATTCGGTGTTGAACCAGGGGTAGGCAAACTTGCCGCCTGTAAGTGTAAGGGGCTTGAATTGATGCGGGTTGTAGTTGACGAAGGCCTTATCGATCGCAATGGCCTTGCGAGTATAGAACTGATTGGTCGTCTGATTGGCGGAGATCGGATCGTTGATGTCTCCTGACGCCAGTGTCAATCCGCCGCTGATGTCGTCGTTCAGTTTGGCATTTGCATTGACACGCAGCCGGAACCGCATTCGGTTTCGCACCTGTGACTGATCGGCTGGCCCGCCAAAGAACGGCTCGTCTCGCAGCCGGAGGTCGCCGCTGAAGTTGAAGGGGCCAACCTTTTTCAGACCAGCTTCCACACTCTGTAGCTTGCTGGCGTTGGCCTGTGCCTCCTTGGCGAACGTGCCCTTTGTCTCGGCAGTTGCGGAGGAAGCCTGGGTGGCTTCCCGCTGAGCCTGTTCGGCGGATTGCTGTGCCTGAGCCGCCGCGGCCTGCGCCTGCTCGGTATTGGTTTGCAACTTCTGCGAATTGACATTTGCCTGCTGGACAGAATCGAGCACCTGGCGCAGCTGCCCCCGCAATTCCTTAAGCTGCTGGTCTTGTTTTTCGATCTGGGTCTGCTGAGTCTGCACCAGTTCTCGCAAAGCTTGGATGTCTTGTTGCGAGGCAGGAGTTCCGCTGGGCTTCTTTTTCACCGGCCGGGAGTTGCTTTGTCCCGAGGCTCCCAACGCTACTGACAGTACAACAATCCCCACACGCCAAAACCTGATCATTGCTCCTCTTCTCCTGAAAGCGGATTCTGCTGATAAATCTGCAACTAAGTCGACTGACAAACTAGACATTAAAACCACAGCGGCATCTAAATCTACATCGTGTTCTCATGGAAGGACTCCTTTTTTCGGGGACGGTATTTATTTCGCGCGCGCCATTTCCTTGCGGGCTGGGAACACTTTTACATCCTTCGGAATAATAAAGACTAGCTCGTTCTTCATCAGTTGAAGGCTGCGAAAGCGCTCCTGAGGCAGTTCAACCCGCACCGGATCTCCCCACTCGGCAATGGCTTCCACCTTTACCAGCGGGCCTGCGGCGTTGATGTGCTTAATACGTGCGCGGAAGTGACTGCCTCCGTTCGGCAGGCGGGCGATGTCAAGAAGATGCGGGCGAACGTACACTACATGCCCGGTCGCTGCGTCGTGGATGTAAGTCTTATCTTCTTCTACGCGGCCATGAAACAGGTTCACGTTGCCAAGAAAGTTGTAAACGAACGGCGAAGCGGGATGGTTGTAAACCTGGTCCGGCGATCCAACCTGCTCAATCTTGCCTTCGTTCATCACCACAACCCGGTCGGCCACTTCCAGAGCTTCTTCCTGATCGTGCGTGACGAACACGCTGGTGATGTGGATTTCGTCATGCAATTGACGCAGCCAGCGGCGGAGTTCGAGCCGAACCTTTGCGTCCAGCGCGCCGAAGGGTTCATCGAGCAGAAGCACACTCGGTTCAACCGCCAGGGCACGCGCCAGGGCTACTCGCTGCCTCTGGCCCCCCGACAGTTGTGAAGGAAAGCGGTCCGCCAGGTTTTCGAGTTGAATGAGCTTGAGGAGTTCCTGGACTTTGGCGCGGATCTGCGCACGCTGCGGGCGGAGCTCACGGGGCCTGACGCGCAGTCCGAAAGCAATGTTCTCGAACACCGTCATGTGGCGGAACAGGGCATAGTGCTGGAAGACGAACCCAACCCTGCGCTCGCGCGCGGTGCGGGCGCTGATGTCGTTGCCATCGAAGCGAACCGTTCCGGAATCGGGGAACTCAAGTCCCGCAATGATGCGCAGCAAGGTGGTCTTACCCGAGCCGGAAGGACCGAGCAGCGCGACCAGTTCGCCGCTCGGGATTTCCAAGTCGACGTTGTTCAGGGCAGTGAAGTGTCCGAACTTTTTCGTGATATTGATGGCTTCAATGCTCATACAGCCTCTCCGATTATTTGTTCCCATTCCGCCGATTGCTGCCGCGCCTTCCACTCCACCACCGTCTTTGCCAGTAAGGTCGCAAGCGCCAGAAGCGCGAGCAGCGAGGCTACGGCAAAGGCCGGCGCAAACTGATACTCGTTGTAAAGAATTTCGATGTGCAGCGGCATGGTATTGGTGCGCCCACGAATGTGGCCGGAAACGACCGACACTGCTCCAAACTCACCCATGGCGCGCGCATTGCAAAGAATGACGCCATACAAAAGCCCCCATTTGATGTTGGGCAGGGTCACGCGCCAGAAGGTCTGGAAACCGCTAGCGCCCAGGGTTAAGGCCGCTTCTTCTTCCTCTGTGCCTTGCGACTCAACCAGGGGGATGAGTTCGCGGGCGACGAATGGAAAGGTGACGAAGATAGTTGCGAGCACGATGCCTGGGACGGCGAAGATGATCTTGATATCGTGCGCTGCCAGCCAGGGACCCAACAGACCTTGAAGTCCGAATATCAGGACGTAGATCAATCCAGAGACCACCGGGGACACCGAGAAGGGAAGATCAATCAGCGTGACCAGCAGGCTCTTGCCAGTGAAATCGAATTTGCCGATCGCCCAGGCGGCCGCGACGCCGAAAAACATGTTAAGGGGAACCGCAATCCCCGCGGCAATTAGGGTGAGCTTGACGGCGGCCATCGCGTCTGGTTCGCGCAACGCAGCCAGGTAAGTCGCGAAACCTTTCTCGAGTGCGGAAGAAAACACAACCGCCAGAGGCAGGAACAAAAAGACCCCCAGGAATGTGACGGCAACGGCGATGAGCGTCCACCGCACCCACCTCCGTTCCGTGGTTGCATGAGTGGCATGGGCCGAGACCGGCAGTCCGGGAGTTGGGAATGTGATCGATGCCATTAGCTTGCCGCTCCCGCTTCCGCGATTTCGGGAAGCTCGCTGCCATGCGCGCGCTTCAAGCGTCCACCGCTCCACGCCTGCAAGAGATTAATCGCCAGCAGAAGAACGAAGGATGAAATGAGCATGACAACTGCAATGGCGGTTGCACCGGCGTAGTCGTACTGTTCGAGCTTGGTGATGATCAGCAGGGGGGTGATCTCCGTCTTCAACGGCATATTTCCGGAGATGAAAACTACGGATCCGTACTCGCCTACGGCGCGGGCAAACGCCATGCTAAATCCAGTAACCGCGGCCGGCATGACAGAGGGAAGCAGGACCTTGGTGATCGTTTGCCAGCGGTTCGCGCCCAGACTCGCCGCCGCCTCTTCCATTTCCTTGTCGAGGTCCTCGAGAACGGGCTGCACCGTCCGCACTACGAAAGGGAGGCCGGTGAAGGTGAGTGCAATCACAACCCCTAGCCGCGAATAGGCGGACGAAATGCCAAGTGGAGCGAGCCAGTGTCCTATCCAGCCGTTGGGAGCGTAAATCGTCGTGAGTGCGATACCAGCGACCGCGGTCGGGAGAGCAAAGGGGAGATCAACTAAGGAATCGAACAGGCGCTTGCCCGGAAAGTCGTAGCGAACCAGCACCCAGGCAACAATCAGCCCGAAGAACAGATTGATGGCGGCTGCAATGGCCGATGCACCGTAGCTGAGCTGGTACGAAGCGACGGCGCGACGGGATGCCGCAATGTGCCAGAACTGTTGCCAACTCAGGGCTGAAGCCTTCAGAAAGGTCGCTGACAGCGGAATGAGCACCAGCAGACTGAGATACAGGATGGTGAATCCCAGCGCCAATCCGAATCCCGGCAGGATGCTCTTTTGTTTGAGTTGCAGCTTCATGGTTATGAGTTACTGATTGGCCTGATACACCTGATCAAAAATGCCGCCATCGGCGAAATGCTTAGTTTGTGCTTTTTGCCAGTCGCCTGCGATCTCAGCTAGGGTGAACAGTTTCAACTTTGGAAACTGCGCCGCGTATTTCTTCTGCACCTCAGCCAGGCGGGGCCGGTAATACCTTCTGGCCGCAATTTCCTGGCCTTCCGGGCTGTAGAGGTGCTCTAGATAGGCCTGGGCCACGGCTCGCGTACCTTTCTTGTCCACGACTTTGTCCACCAAGCTGACCACCGGCTCGCAGAGGATGCTGGTTGGGGGAACCACAATCTCGAACTTGTCCTTGCCAAGCTCATTCGCCCCCAGAAGAACTTCGTTTTCCCACGCGATCAGCACGTCGCCCATGCCACGTTGGACAAATGTGGTGGTGGCCCCTCGCGCGCCGGAATCGAGGACGGGAACGTTCTTATAGAGCTGGGATATGAAATTCCTCGCCTTCGACTCATCGCCAGCGAACTTGTGCAACGCAAAGCCCCAGGCGCCGAGATAGTTCCAGCGCGCACCCCCCGCAGTCTTCGGGTTTGGTGTGATCACTGAAACTCCAGGCCGAATCAGGTCGTCCCAATCCTTGATTCCTTTCGGGTTGCCCTTGCGTACGAGAAAAATAATGGTGGATGTGTAAGGGGAGCTGTTGTTCGGCAGGCGTGATTGCCAATTGGAGGGAAGCAGGTGTGCCTTTTCAGAAATCGCGTCGATATCGTAGGCCAAAGCCAGCGTGACGACATCTGCGTCGAGCCCGTCGATCACTGCGCGGGCCTGCTTACTGGATCCTGCGTGCGATTGCTGTACAGCTACATCTTGTCCGCTCTTCGCCTTCCAGTACTTGGCAAATGCCACGTTGTAGTCCTGGAAGAGCTCGCGCGTGGGATCGTAGGACGCGTTGAGCAGAGTCACCTGAGCGAAGCCATTCAGGGAAGCCGAACTGAGGAACAGAAAAATCGCGAACCCTCGAATCACTTGTCACCTCGGGGAGAACTGCCATGGGCCACCATCGGCAGGACGCTGATCTCAGCCTTTTTCTTGTGATTTCGGCCCTTTGGCTTTTGCCCAGGCCCGGGATTGGCGATATCCGCGAGCGAAGTGCTTTCGAGGATCTTGGCCGCGGCGTCGCGCACATCGAGAAACACCTGGTAGAGCGCCCGGTGTTGCGCGTCACGATGGATCAGGCTGCGCAGCTGCTCCGCATCGGCAAAGGGCGCCAGCGGACCATCGATCAGGCGGATGATCTCGCTGAGGCGAATCTCCGAGGGGGCACGGCGCAGCTGATAGCCACCCTTTGCACCCCGCACGCTCTCAACCATGCGTGCGTTCTTCAGTTCGAGAAGGATCAGTTCCAGGAACTTTTCCGGCAGTTCCTCTTCATAGGCGATGTCACGGATGCGGATCGCGCCCTGGTTAGAGTGACGTGCCAGCATCATCATGGCCTCGAGCGCATACAACCCTTTTTGTGAGATCTTCATACTTTGAGTATTTTTATCTACAATCCCTATTTAGTCAATAGACTTTACTGCCTTACTAGGGTCGAGCTGCAGTGTTTTGCCCAAAAATGGCAAAATAGGGGCTGGCAGTCCGCCTAGAATCCGCGACTTTGGATCATCTTGCGATGGCCTCAGTTGCGGGCATGTAAAATTGACGGCACTTACAATGCCATTCATCTCCGAGAACTTTCTGCTGCAGGGCGCCACGGCAGCCGAGCTTTTTCATACCTTTGCCGAGAACGAACCCATCCTGGATTACCACTGCCATTTACCAGTCCGCGACATGGCAGAAGGCCGCCAGTTTCGCGATTTGACCGAAATCTGGCTGGAGGGGGATCACTACAAATGGCGGGCGATGCGGGCGAACGGCGTCCCCGAGCGCCACATTACCGGCAACGCCAGCCCCCGCGACAAGTTTCTGGCTTGGGCGCGCACGGTGCCTCAGACGCTTCGTAATCCGCTGTATCACTGGACTCACCTCGAACTCGAGCGATACTTCGGCATTTCCGAACTGCTGAACGAACAAAGTGCGCTCTCTGTATGGGACGAGGCCAATCGTCAACTCGCCACGGCGGGGCTCAGTGTCCAGGGCATTTTGAAAAAGTTTGGCGTGCGCGCGGTTTGCACCACCGACGATCCGGCAGATTCACTGCAATATCACCAGCTGCTCTGTACCTCGGGATTTCCGGTTCGTGTGTTTCCGGCATTTCGACCGGATGCTGTCTTGCGCACGGACGATGCCTCGACGTTCAACGATTGGGTGGCGCGCTTAGGGTCGGCCGCCAAACTGGACATCCAACGTTTTGCAGATCTGCTGGACGCACTTCGCAAACGCCATGACGAATTCCATCAGATTGGTTGCCGCCTTTCCGACCATGGGCTCGATACTTGCCCGGGCGAGGCCAGTAGCGAGAGCGAGGCGGAAGCCACCTTCAGCACGCTTCGTGCAGGGCACAGCTTGTCACCCGCCCAGTCCTCCGGATGGGCCGGTTTTCTAATGCTGTTTTTTGCGCGGCTTGACTCCGAAAAAGGCTGGACCAAACAACTGCACCTCGGCGCCTATCGCAACGCAAATACACGCGCATTGAGTTCTGTCGGTCGCGACTCGGGGTTCGATTCCATTGCGGATTGGCCTCAGGTGCGGGCTCTGCTTCGCTTCCTCGATCAACTGGATCAGGGAGGGCATCTTCCCAAGATGATTCTGTACAACCTGAATCCGGCTGATAACTATGCCTTTGCCACAGCCGTCGGCAACTTTCAGGACGGCTCGGTTCCAGGCAAAGTTCAGTTCGGCAGCGGTTGGTGGTTTCTCGATCAAAAACAGGGGATTGAGTCGCAGCTGAATGCGCTCTCCAATTGCGGGCTGCTTTCCCGTTTTGTCGGGATGACGACGGATTCGCGATCCTTCATGTCGTTCCCGCGCCATGAGTACTTCCGGCGCGTGCTGTGTAATCTTCTCGGTAAAGAGATGGACGCGGGCCTGCTTCCGGGTTGTAAGGAGCTGGTTGGGGGCATGGTGCGGAACATCTGCTTCCAGAATGCCAAGGACTATTTCGCGTTACCATCAGTGTGAACGAGAAGCTGGCCTGCGAACTCGACCAGACGCTTTGCTCAATCGCCACCTTCATCCCTCAACTGGCAAGTGATGGAAAGGCAAAATGGGACATCCGCAACTTGATCTCACCTCCAAGACCGCAGTGGTGATTGGCGGAACATCGGGAATTGGACTCGCAATCGCGAAAGGATTATCGAAGGCAGGTGCAAACGTCGTGCCATCCGGCCGCCGCGAGGAGCTCGCACTCTCGGTTGCTGCCGAACTCGAACGCGGCGGAGGGAAGGCGTTCGGACATGCAGTCGATGTGACCAGCCGCGAGAGCCTGCAGACGTTGCTGGAGGCCGTAACCACAAAATTTGGCTCCGTCGAAATTTTGGTTAACAGCGCAGGTACCACGAAGCGAACGCCCTCGCTGCAGGTCCGCGAGAGCGAATGGAACAACATCTTGGAGACGAATCTGACAGGCACTTTGAGGGCCTGCCAAGCTTTCGGACACCACATGATCGAGCGCGGGTATGGGCGCATCATCAACATTGCGTCCCTGTCATCGTTCGTCGCACTGTTTGAAGTCGCTGCCTACTCTGCCAGCAAGGCAGCGGTGGCGTCCTTGACGAAGTCTTTGGCTATTGAATGGGCCAGGCACGGAGTGTGCGTGAACGCGATTGCTCCTGGCGTTTTCCGCACGGATTTGAACGCTGTGTTGCTCGACGGAACCCCTCGTGGACAGGAATTTCTGATGCGGACGCCCATGAAGCGGTTTGGCAAGCTTGATGAGCTTGTGGGTGCAGCCGTTTTCCTGGCATCCGATTCCGCTAGCTTCGTCACAGGCCATGTGCTCGCGGTTGACGGCGGCTTTCTTGCGAGCGGCGTCAACCAGTAGGGAATCGCATCTTAGAAAGGTGGATTGAATCAGGCCTCTCGTATGACCCTGCAAATCAAACCTGAAGAGAGCTGCCGCTGGGACCTGGTCAGCCTGGGCGAGGTGATGCTGCGTTTTGATCCGGGCGACCGCCGTGTCTGGACGTCTCGCAACTTCGAGGTATCCGAAGGGGGCGGCGAGTACAACGTGGCCCGCGGTCTGAAGCGCAGCTTTGGCCTGAACACCGCGATTGTGACCGCACTGGCGGACAACCCGGTCGGACATCTGGTGGAAGACCTGATGTACCAGGGCGGCGTCGATCAGCAATTCGTGCGCTGGGTGCCGTATGACGGCGTAGGACGCACGGTGCGTAATGGGTTGAACTTCACCGAACGTGGTTTCGGAGTGCGTCCTGCCTTAGGCTGCTCGGACCGGGGTCACACGGCGACTTCGCAACTCAAAGCCGGCGATGTAGATTGGGAAGAAATCTTCGGAAAGCACGGGGCGCGATGGTTCCATACTGGCGGCATCTTTTGTGCCCTATCCGAGACCACACCTGCTGTGGCGAAGGAAGCCATGGTAGCGGCTCGCAAGCACGGTACGATCATTTCCTACGATCTCAACTATCGCGAGTCGTTATGGAAGTCGATTGGCGGCAAGAAGCGAGCGCAGGAAGTGAATCGAGAGTTGGCTCCTCTGGTCGATGTCATGCTCGGCAACGAGGAGGATTTTTCGGCAGCCCTCGGTTTCGACGTCGCCGGGATGGACGAACATATCTCCAAGGTGGAAGCTGCTTCGTTCAAAGCCATGATCGAGACCGTGGTGAAACAATTTCCCTTCAAGGTGGTTGCGACTACATTGCGGCGTGCCATCACAGCCACGCGCAATGATTGGGGAGCAATCTGTTACGAGGATGGCTCATTCCACCAGTCGCGCCAGTACGACGCGCTCGAAATCTTCGACCGAGTCGGGGGCGGAGATTCGTTCGCCTCAGGTCTGATTTACGGATTCCTCTCCGGCCAAGGGGGGCAGTGGTCGGTTGATTGCGGCGCAGCCCACGGCGCCCTGGCCATGACCACCCCTGGTGATACCACGATGGTCACCTTAAAGGAAGTCACCCAGGTGATGAAAGGCCTGGGTGCGCGCATCGCGAGGTGAGTTTGCTATGACCAAAGATGACGTTCGGAGGCGAATTCTCGAGGTTGGAATCGTACCGGTAGTGCGGGCTTCCACGGGCCCGCAAGCAATCCAGGCTGCGGAAGCGGTTTGTGCGGGAGGAATCCCGATTGTGGAACTGACGATGACGGTTCCCGGTGCCATCGAGGTGATCGCACAACTGGTCAAGGGTATGGGTAACGAGGTGCTGATCGGTTCGGGAACCGTACTCGATGCGGACTCGGCCAGACGCTCTCTTGATGCCGGGGCCCGATTTCTAGTCAGTCCCGGTTTTGATCCTGCGACGGTCGAGTTGGCAAACCGTGCGGGGGTGTTGATCATGGCCGGAGCGCTTACGCCGACCGAAGTCATTACTGCGTGGAAGGCTGGCAGCGACTTCGTGAAGGTTTTTCCCTGCGGAAATGTGGGTGGCGCAAAGTATATTAAGGCGCTTAAGGCTCCGCTGCCGCAGGTTCCCATGGTGCCGACCGGCGGGGTGAATCTCGAGACCGCACCTGACTTTCTTCGAGCGGGCTCGGCCGCTCTTGGCATTGGCGGGGAACTTATTTCGGCTTCGGCATTGAAGTCGGGAAACCTGAAGACCATCACCGACGCTGCGCGCCAGTATGTCTCGATCGTGAAGCAAACCCGGCAAGAGATGATGGCACTCCCGGCGTGAGAGGAAGACTTCTTCACAACCGTGGCTTCTAACTTTCTCTTTGATGAGCTCGCGATTGTCCTGGTCTCGATTCGAAATCCGTTAAACCTCGGTGCGGCAGCCCGCGCCATGAGCAACTTTTCCTTTTCCGATCTGCGGGTTGTGAATCCCTATGGGATGGCGTTTCGGGAAGCGAAGTCCGCCGTCGGCGCCGCCGCTTTGCTCAGGCGTGCGAAAGAGTATTCCACCGTAGCCGATGCGGTTGCCGACTGCACCCTTGTCGTGGGAACAACCGCTGCTCGCGATCGAAAACTCAATCATCCGCTGCGGAGGCTTCAGGAAGGCGCCGGCCTGATCCGCCGGAAGCTGAAGAGCGGCAAAGTCGCTCTGCTGTTCGGTTCCGAGAAGCGGGGTCTCTCCAATGAAGACTTCAGCTATTGCAACTGGCTAATCCGAATCCCTACCAACCCGGAGCAACCGTCGATGAACTTGGGGCAGGCGGTCGCGGTATGTCTTTATGAGATTTCGCGGCTGACCAAGAGGCCCGCGGTTCGCGAACAGCTTGCCGCCGAGGCGGCTGCCGACGACTTGGAACGCTTGACGCAACTGCTCTACGAATCCCTAGTGACCAGTGGCTATGCCAAAAGCAAAGAAGAAGCAAAGGTGGTCCGCCGCTTGGTGCGCGGCCTCCGGCTCTCCAGCGAAGATGCCCAACGATTGCTCGGAATGTTCCGCCAAGTGCTCTGGAAAATGCGCCATTCGTAACCGATTCCTGTTCCGCAGAGTCGTAGTTGCTATACTGTGCGTTCCATTCAACATGCTTGCCATTACCGCAAGAGCGCTGTTCACGCCTTTAGAAAAGGTCGAGCAACCGCTGGTCCTCATTGACGGGGACAAGATCGTCCGACTCGCATCGCGGTCTGCCGCCGAAATCCCCTCTGGTGCCAAGCACATCGATTTTGAAGACAGTTTTCTAGCACCCGGCCTGATCGATCTACATGTGCACGGCGCGGTCGGATACGACCTGATGCAGGACGACGAGGCCGGCCGTGCTGCGTTCGAGGACTTTCTATTTCGCCACGGCGTAACCAGTTACTACCCCACAACGTTGACCGCATCCTTGGCGGATACCTTGCGCGCGCTGGAACGGCTTGGACGGGCGGTCGAGCAGGCGGAAAGACTTCAGGTGAACCCCAGGGCGTGCCCTCTCGGCATTCACCTCGAAGGGCCGTTCCTCAGCCATCTCCGGCGCGGCGTGCATCCTCCCGAAAGGCTTCTCTCGCCCACCCTCGACACTTTCAAACGGTTGTGGCAGGCATCGCAGGGGAAGATCAAGGTTATGACCATTGCGCCAGAGTTGCCGGGCGCCCTCGAAGTGATTGGCGAAGCCGCAAAGCTCGGCGTCTGCGTCAGCTTGGGGCATTCCGATGCGACTCTGGAACAAGCCAAAGCCGGCATTGCCGCAGGCGGACGCCACGCCACGCACACTTTTAATGCAATGCGTCCACTTGGTCACCGCGACCCGGGCATCGTGGGAGAGGTGCTCTCGAACGTATCGATTACCGCCGACATCATTGCTGACGGCGTACACGTTCACCCCAGCATCGTGCGCGTGTTTCTTCAGGCCAAGGGCGTTGAACGCACGGTCCTGGTCACCGACGGGACGGCAGCCACAGGCATGCCGGATGGCAGATACATGTTGGGCTCGCTCAAGGTAGAGGTGCAGGATGGCAAATGCCTTCATGACGGGAAGCTGGCCGGAAGCGTCCTTACACTCGATCGAGCGGTTCGCAATGCAATGGAATTTGCAGGAATCGACCTTCAGCAAGCGCTACGCTTAGCTACTGTCAATGCCGCTCGTGCGGTGAACATCAGCCGAGGAGTACTTCAGGAAGGTTGTGCTGCCGACATTGCGGTGCTTACGCCGTCGGGAAATGTCAGGGCGAGCTTGGCGCGCGGGGCAATCTCACAGTAGGTCTGCTTAGTTCGGCTTGCGACCCTTGTTATCGTTGAAGTAGCGCATCAGAGCGGAATCTGTAAGGTGGTTGTACTTCTCGATGAAGGAGGCCGCACTCGATGGCTTCGCATTTGATGTCGGACGGGAGGTTTCGTTCGGCTCTGCATCGGTGGTCATCACCTGGATGTAGAACCACAGGAAGTGTCGCATCTGATCGAGTGCCGATTTCAACGTCTCAATCGATTCCAGCTCCGGAAGCTGCGTGAGAGCTTCCATCAGTTCGGGATCCCCCGGCGCCTGCATGGCCGCGCAATTCAGTTCGCGTTGGATGACGCGTAGGTCTTCGGTGACCCGCAAGATGCGAATGTGAACGTCGTCGAGAAGGTCTTCCTTGGCCATCGTGCGCACGCTTTCAGTGACGCTTCAACATCTCATCTCGGCGGGCAACCAAGAAGATGTCCCATGTGCATGCGCTTTCGTAATTCAAGCTCTGGAAGCGGCTTTCGGCGGAACTGGCTGGGGAACTTCCGCTTTACGGATTTCTGGCACCTCAACAAAACGCGCGCCAATACTGGGGTGTTCAACTGCTGAAACCAAAGTTCTGACCATCTGTTCTAACGTAACCAACCCGAGTCGGTTTGCGGCTTCGCGGGTGGCGGGAATGTGTTCGCACAACCAGTACATGGGTAACAACGCATAGGGCCAGCGATGCCCTGGGCCGAGCACGTACCATGGTCGGACCAGGGTAACGTTCATCCCACTCGCGAGAAGGGCCCGTTCGCATTCAGCGCGCACTGCCTGGTAGCTTTTCATCACCGGTGCCGGCTGCGCCACGCTGAGATAGACGAAGTGCCGTATACCGGTCTGTGTCGCTGCATCTACAGAGCCGAGGCCGGAGGTGCGATCAATCGCCTGAAACTCTACGGACTTTGCGGGGCTAGGATGGGCCACGCCGACGAGTTGAACAAATGTATCGCTGGGCGCGATCCGGTCCCGGTAAGACGAGGCATCGAGCGCGTTTCCTAAAATGGATTCACAGCCTTGAGGCAGCTTCTGCTCACTACCCAGACGAACCAGGGCACGCACATTATGCCCTCGCGACACTAACCGCTCAATCAGCGGCCGACCGATGTAGCCACTCCCGCCAGCCACGAAGATGGAATGCGTGTCCACGTTCGGAGTACGCGGCACTTCGTCCAACGGATTTACTTCCCGGTATAGCTGATGCGCCAAACTATCCTTGAACCGTCGTCGCTCACGAGCAGAGAGCCATCTTTGGCGACCGCAACCCCTACCGGACGACCCCAGACATTGCCGCCTTGGGTCACAAAGCCGGTCATGAAGTCCTCATACTGGCCGGAAGCCTTGCCTTGCGAGTGCATTGGCACCCGCACCAACATGTAGCCAGTCCGGGGTTGGCGGTTCCAGGAGCCATGCAGTGCAAGAAACATATCCCCTCGGTATTCAGCAGGGAACTGGGTTCCGGTATAGAAGGTGAATCCCAAGGGCGCGCTGTGGGGTTGAATGATGACGTCTGGGGTGGCTACTTTTGCTTTGAGGTCTGGATGGCTGTCGGGCAGGCGAGGATCGTGGTTTTTGCCCATGTAGTACCATGGCCAGCCAAAGAAGCCGCCCTCTTCTACATGCGAGGTGTAGTCAGGAACCAGGTTGTCGCCGAGAGCGTCGCGTTCATTACAGGAGGTCCACAGTGCGCCGGTTTTGGGATGGAATGCGATGGTTACCGGATTGCGAATTCCTGAGGCGAACACGCGCATGCCGCTGCCGTCGGGGTTGTATTCCAAAATATTAGCGCGGTGGAATTCGGATTCGTGCTTATCGGGATCATCGATGTTCGACTGCGATCCCACCGAAACATACATCTTTTTGCCATCCGGAGAGAAGGTGATGTCTCGTGTCCAGTGGCCGCGGCCATGCTCTGCGCCGGGAAAGATTTCAGCGACTACGGTTTGAGCCGAGCCGGTCGCTTTTAGATCACCATTCTTGTAAGCAACCCTCTTAACCGATCCGGTTTCTGCGATATAAACCCATTGCGGGTTGTCGCCGAGGGGGTAAAACGCAATTCCGAACGGCTTGTTCAGTCCTGTTGCAAACGTCGAGACCTGCTCGGCCTTGCCCTCCTTGGTCAATCCGCGAAGAATCTTGATTTCTCCCTTATCGCTCTCGGTCAGGAATACGTCGCCGTTGGGAGCGGTGCGCAATTGGCGGGGTTCATCAAAGCCGTCCGCATAGATATTCACCTGGAAACCCGACGGCACTTTCGGGATAGCTCCAGCGGGCCGCTCCGCCGGCTCCGGGGGATTTACGGCTGACTTGGTTGCGCCAGGTTCCGGCAAATCTTTCAATGTGATTTGGCGAACCTGACCCGGCTTTTCGGCAGTGTAGTCGTAAAAAGGAGAGCCACCGTTTTGCGCCGAAATTGTTGCCGTCACACAGAAAAGGACCAAAACCCGCAGCGTAGCTGAAATGATGCTGTGAATTCGCATGTTCCGCCCAGAAAGTAAATTTACCGTCTCTATCTTAGATAACACTAAGGGCAAAGGGAGCGCCACTCCAGACTCGTTATCCGCCAGTCGGTCACGACCTCGAGGGCATGCCCCTTGGAACCAGTGGCAGGGAACGCAGCCGCACGCCGGTGGCACCGAAGATCGCGTTCGCCACCGCCGGCGCGATGGCGATCAGCGGTGTCTCGCCCGCTCCCATCGGCGGTTGATCCTTGCGATTCACGATGACCACGTCGATTTGCGGAAGATCGCTGAAGCGAGGGACCCGGTAGCCGCTGAGGTGGGCATTCTGGATTTGGCCATTCTCAAAATGAACGGATTCAAATAAGCAGCCACCCAGTCCCTGAACAATCGAACCGGAGATCTGATTTCTCAATCCCTGAGGATTTATCACCGCACCGCAATCGAACGCCTCCACTACGCGGATGACACGGACCTGTTCATGTTCGATCGCGACTTCAGCGCAAGCGGCGACGTGACCGTTCTTCTCGATACCACCGGCAATGCCGAAGCCGTGGTTTTTCTCCGGCTTCTTCTTGCCCCAACCGAATCTTTCAGCCGCCGCTTGAAACACGGCCCGCAACCGGTCGTCCTTCAAGTTCTGCAAACGGAAGTCCAGCGGGTCGATCCTAAGTTCGTGCGCTAGTTCGTCCATGTGCGATTCGCGTGCAAAGAAGTTGGCGGTTGCGGCTAACCCCCGGTAGGATCCTTGTCGCAGGGGGGAATCGGAAGGATGGAATTCGATTCGCTGGTGTGGAACCTCGTACGGCGTTCCCATACCCGACGGTCCTGAGTTGTAGTTGTCGAACTCCCACCAGACCAGCGTGCCATCAGGCTTCGCGCCGCTTCTCACATCGATCACGCCTGCAGGCCGAAAATACGCCCACATGAACTCTTCTTCGCGTGTCCAGACCAGCCGAACAGGTTTTCCCGCCGCCTTGGCAAGCCGCGCGGCTTCGACCGCAACTTCGCCGGTGTGCTTGCCTCCGTATGCAGAACCGGTATCGGGCACAATTACGCGGACGTTGTCTTCGGAAATGTGAAACGCATTTGCCAGTTCTTCCCGCACAGGGAAGGGCCGTTGTGTTCCCGTCCAGACCGTAAGTTTGCCGTTTCCCCATTCTGCTACCGCTGCCCGGGGTTCAAGCGGCACATGAGCGATATAGGCAACCGTGTAGGTCTGCTGGTTGGTTGTGAGTTCCTGTGACCGTGCCTGCTCGACGGAGCCCTGTACGATCCGGTCATCGCCTCGATCGGCTTTCTGCTCGGACGTCTTCAGATGCTCGAAAAGATTGCTTTCTGAGACCTGCTGCGGCGCATCCCACTTTGCCTGAATTGCGGCAACAGCTTTCTCTGCCGCGCTTACATCCGGTGCGGTGACCCCGATGAAGTCGCCGTCCCGAACCACCTTAATATCTGACATTTTTTCCGCCAGCGACGCGTCGCAGGAGGTGAGTTTCGCGCGATAAGCAGTTGGCCGCAGGATCTTGCCGTGCACCATCCCCGGACGAGCAATATCAGACGAATACTTGTGTGCGCCGGTGACAAAGGCGCGCCCCCCGCGCTTTGGAATGCCAACCCCGGCGATTTTCCAGTCGGCAGCACGGGTGAGCGGAGGATCGGCCGCGATCACCTTCATCAGCTTCTGTCCTTCGGTCAGATCGACATAGGTCAGACTGCGGCGAGACTTTGGCTCACGAATCCCTGAGTTTTCCGCGACAAGACTGGCGCCATCCGTCTGCCAACGCTCGGCGGCTAGCTGGATTAGTGCGGCTCGGGCACTGGCTGCGGCTTTCCGTAATTGGGATCCCATTTGTGGTGTGGTGCGGCTTCCGAACGTGCCCATATCGAAAGGCGTAAGACTGGTGTCGCCCATCATCATGGAAACCGATTCGAGCGGCACCCGCAGTTCTTCCGCCACCTGCTGGGCGAGCGACGTGCGAGCGTTTTGCCCGACTTCAACTTTGCCGGTGAAAACCGTTACCTTCCCGTTTTCGCCGATATGCAACCATGCGTCGAGCGTGTTGGGCATCTCGGGCCGTTGCCCCGAGCGTGCACCCGATTCTTGTGTTACCGCTCGGCCCGCGACCACGCACACCAATACGCCGCCGCCCATGAGCTTGAAAAAATCGCGGCGCGCCACATGAAATCCGTGCTGAAGGCGTGGAACCTCGTGCTGTTGATCCTCCTGGTCAGCTCTTGGCATCGACGTTGCTCCTGCTCATGGTTGCAGCCGCGCGTACTGCGTCCATAATTCGGCCATAGGCGCCGCATCGGCAGATGTTCCCATTCATTCCGCTGATAATTTCCTTGTCAGTGAGCTTGTGGTTTTCACGTTCAAGCAGGGCCACGGTGGACAGAATCATCCCTGGGATGCAGTATCCACATTGAAAGGCTTCGGCCTCAAGGAAGGCTTGTTGCACGGGATGAAGATGTTCGCCACGGGAGAGACCTTCAATGGTCGTGATCTTCTTTCCCACCGCGGTACTTGCCGGAGTTATGCAACTCCGAACCGCCACACCCTCGAGCAGAATAGTACAAGCCCCGCACTGGCCCTCACCACAGCCATACTTGGTCCCCGTTAGTTCGAGCCGGTCGCGCAAGACGTACAAAAGCGGCTCTTCGGACAGCGCGTCAACCTGATGTTCCGTTCCATTTACCGTCAGAGTGAGAGCCATGACCTCACCTCGAGAGCAGTGTAGCGCAACACGACTATGCTAGGCGGCGTTCTCATCCTCTTCTGGATCAGGGATGGAAGAGGGAGGATCGCTTGCCGGAAAGCTGTCCTCGATGGTCTTGTCGTAGGTTTCGTCGTGGATTTCCTTTTCCGGCCGGTGTGGGGCCTTCTTTCCCGGTGTCTGTGGAGCCTTCTTCGGTTCTTCTGCCATAGAGTTTCTCCTTCGAACGAGGTTTAGATGGGGGAAAACAAGCAGGTGTCTGCCTGGAAATCAGGAAAGCACGGTTCGGAGAGTCGGGGAGGGGTTGCGGAGCTGCGATTAGCTCTTGGTTTCCGTATTGCTGTTCGTCGGGTTCGAAGTCGAGGCCGCGGTGTTTGTGGTCTCGGCGGGCTTGTCCTTCATGCCTTCTTTGAGCGAGCGGAAGCCTTCGCCGATCCCTTTGCCTAGCTCAGGTAGTTTCTTCGGCCCGAAAATGAGGAGGGCAATGAAGAAGATGACGAGCAAATGCATCGGCTGAAACAGACCTTCCATAGAAACCTCCCAAAGAAACGCGCTAGGTAAACCTTACTTAAGTCACCGGGTCGAGTCAACTGAACGCCGGGCCGGCTGTGTCGTTTTATGGTCAAAAACCAGGGCTGAAGCGTTTGGATGCCGTTTGTCCGAATGACCAACCCACCCCTAGCACTTTCTCCGTCACTCCCTATTACCTACGTGACCTAGCCTGGGTTACCAGGATTTTCTATGTTTCAGGGAGCAACTCACCCCATCAAGGGAGTTCCTCCAGTGCGCAGTAAAGTCCTCATTTTTATGGTTTTGTTCGGGGTAGTCCCTTGTGTACAGGCCGCAAACTCTGGCCCGATTGACTGCACCCATTTGCTCGCCTGGACCGCTGGCGGTGTAGCTAGCCGCAAGCTCAGTTCGCTTGTCCAAACCCGGGGAATCGGCTTTGTTGCTAGCGAAAGAGTGCTGAGCGAATTCCACGGCGCGGGTGCCGGTCCACAGTTATTGGAATCCCTAAAAGGCGCCAAGATTCAGGGCGCGATGGCTTGCCAATCGTCCCTGGTCGAAGCCACCCGCTTGATGCGCGCAAACAATCTTGATGGCGCTTCCGATTTGCTAGATACCTTGGTGAACGATCATCCTGGCAACGACGCTCTCCATTTCTTGCGGGGCTACATCAAGCAGCGTCAAGGCGACTGGAACGGAGCCTTCGACGAATACAGTAGTGCCAAAGAAGCCAACCCAACCTTTTCGGAAACGCACAACCGCCTTGCCCTCTTCTTTTATCAGGCCGAAGACGGTGACAGCGCAGTTGCGGAGGCGCGCACCGCACTCAGCATGGATTTCGACGACCCCGGTGGATACAGGATGCTTGGACTTGGGCATTACGCTAACGGTCAATACGCGGCGGCTCTGAATGCATTCGAGGAGTCGATTGCGCGCGACCCCAACAATGCGCAGGTTTATTACGAGATGGGATTGGCGGCGCGCGGCCAAGGCTCTGACATAGCCGCCATTTCACTTCTGCGGCGCGCCATCGCCCTGAAGCCAAGGCTCTGGCCGGCGCACCTTAGTCTGGGCTCATTGCTCGGGGAGGAACGCCGGTTTAACGAGGCCCTCGCGGAGTTGACGATGGCGAAGGAGTTGGCGCCAAATGACCCCTCGGTCCGCGAGCAGCTTGCGCTCATGTATCACGAAGAGGGGCAGTACGACCGCGCCATTGCCGAGTACGCCGAGTTGTTCAGGCTTTTCCCCAACTGGAAGCACGGTCACGATTCGCTGGCGCGCTCTTACATGGCCAAGAATGAGTATGCCCAAGCGATTGCCGAGCTAAAGCTTGCGGTTGAGCAAAATCCAACCAACGCCGGACAGCACCGGGCTTTGGGCCAGTTGATGCTGGCCTCAGGACAGAGGCCGGATGCCGTCCGGGAATTGCGGATCGCCACCGAACTGGAGCCGGACTCGGCAACATCCCACTATTTCCTGGGCACGGCTTTGCTAGAGTCGCAGCAATTCCCGGCTGCCCTCAAGGAATTTCAGGATGCGGTTCGTCTGAACCCGTCGGCGGAGCATCACTACGCGTTGGCCGCCTGCCTGATGAACCTCGGCCGGGACCGCGAGGCCTTGGCGGAACTGGAGACGGCAGCGCGGCTTGATCCGAGCAAGGAGCTTTACAACGCCCGAAAGGAAGAACTGCTGCGCTTGATGAAGTCCGGGAACGTTCAGCCCCGCTGATGCGGGCAGGTCAGTAGTTGATTGTTTTAAAAAAATTCGAACCAAAGGTTAAGTGAGGTTGGCATGACCAACTTGAATTCATCGTCTGGATCTAGCGGCTACGGAACAGCTCCGGCACGGCAACGCGCTGCACACTCACAAGAGCGATCCAACGCCTTCACCGAGCCGCCCATGGCGGCGAAACACACCGGCTACGGCCTGCCGTGCGCCCACTGTAAGACCTATTACGCTGCGGATCTTCCAGCCTGCCCGATCTGCAAGAGCCCGCAACGTGTTTCTCCGAGTGCGCCACCGCCAGCCAGTGCTTTGAGAGAAGAGTTGGCCGATCCCGAGCAACTGGAGCGCGAGCGCGAACGCTTTGTGCAGGAAATGAAATCACAAGTGTTCGCATCTCCACTGCCGCAGGATCTTCCTACGAGCGCGCAATATTGCGCGCACGTCGAGAACCACGCAAGTTCGCCCGAGCCGGCAAGCATCTGCCAAGATTGTTATGACCATTTATTGGAACGCGTCGATGTGCTTGAAGCCGCCATGCACATTGACCTGAAGGAAGCTGCGCAGATCATTTATGACGCAGTCTGGGCCGATCCTTCCGATCCAACCAAGACCTACGCCAACGCCGCCCAGGCGCTCCTGTCCGAACTCCGCCATCGCTCGGGAATACCGCAGGTTTTCGGACCACTCCAGCCGCCAGTGAACTAGATGGCGGCAGAGTAGTTCGTCCCGGCGCGGCGGATTTCATTCTTTCGATTCCGCTCTGGGTGGCTCTGGCCTTGTGCCGTGATTTATCCCGCGAAGTGCAGTCTGCCAAATCGCTCCGGCACATGGAATTGCGGCTCGGGAGTATTCGTTGCCTGCCATGCCATGTACTTACGTGGCTCGATGTTGCCCTCGACACGATAGAAGTTGGTCCGCCACGGTAGAGCCGGATCGAAGCGCGACGTAAGCGACTTCATCGGAACCGCCAGTTCTGCCGCCCAGATTTTCCGTGAGCGATCAACGTAAACAGAACGGGTCAAGCCACTTTTCAAATCGGCCAATCCGTTTGGGTTGATGTCGAGATCGATCCACATTCCGTTGGGTGCGACTTCAAACTCCTTGTAGTTCTTCCCAACGGAGGGAGGCGGCTGGAGAAAAGTTTCGGCAACATCGCGGTCCCACAAGTGATCGCGTCGCCCATGGGGATCGGAGTCGGAGAAAACGAATAGCTCGCGATAGCGGCACACAAATCTCAAATATAGGATCTGAGGCGACCAGAGAACCCGGACCTCGGTCTCGAGCTCGGGATCGGCATTTCTCCCCTGCCAGTCTGCGGAGAAACGGACCGGCTCGGCGTGGGTCCACTGCGCGGAGGAATGCAGTGCATCAATTGCAAGGTCTCCGCCTATACGGGTGGCAAGGATGGTGTCTCTGTCAGGCATCGCCCTCAAGACTACGCCCCCCTGCGGCGCGACTCCAATAGCACAGCGAGACCCGGTCCCAGAGGCATGGATGCCCGGGAGTTGGCTCTAATGGCGGCTGGCCCAGGAAATTTGCTTTGATCGCAAGAATCGGATAGCTGCCTCTTGGACGCCGGCATAATCTTTCCCCCATGAACAGTGCGATACTGACCATCGAGCCGCAACAACTCCTCATGCCGACTATCTCTGACGATCTCCGCTGGCAAGCCGTGCTTTCGCGCGACGGCGCCAGCGACGGCAAATTCGTGTTTGCGGTGTCTTCTACCGGCGTGTATTGCCGTCCGTCCTGTCCGTCCCGGCGGCCCAAGCGCGAGAATGTGAGCTTTTTCTCCCATCCCGGAGACGCGGAGATCGCTGGATTTCGCGCCTGCTTGCGCTGCCGCCCTAAGGCGCTTGCGGGAAATCCGCGCCAGCAGCTGGTTAAAAACATCTGCCGATTTATCGAGCAGCATCTCGATGAGCCGCTGACTCTAGCCACACTCGGCGCCGAATTCGGGCAGAGTGGATTTCATCTTCAGCGCACGTTTAAGGCGGTGCTCGGGATTACGCCCAAAGAATACGCAGATTCCTGCCGCATGCGAGGATTCCGTCAGAAGCTGAAAGCAGGCCATTCGGTTACGCGCGCCATGTACGACGCAGGATATGGCTCAAGCAGCCGGTTGTATTCGCGGACCAAGTCGGAGCTGGGAATGGATCCGGCGAAGTATCGCCGCGGCGCAATCGCCGCGCCCATTCGCTACAGCTGCACCGAGTCGCCACTTGGCCGGATGCTGATCGCCGCCACGGAAAAGGGAATCTGCAGCATTCAGTTCGCTGATTCCGAGGAGGAACTAGAACAGTCCTTACGGCAGGAGTTTCCCTTCGCGGTGCGGCGGCGTGACGACGAAGAACTGGCGGCTCTGGCACAAAAAGTGATCAGACAGATGCGCGGCTTCAAGCCCGCGGAGACGCTTCCCCTCGACATCCGCGCTACCGCTTTTCAGCGCCGCGTATGGACGTATCTGCAATCCCTCGGCTTTGGTACGACGCGCTCGTACGCCGAGGTTGCGAAAGCAATCCGCCGTCCATCCGCGGTGCGGGCGGTAGCGAGGGCTTGCGCCACCAATCCGGTCGCGATTGCGATCCCCTGTCATCGCATCGTACGTTCGGATGGGCAGCTTGGCGGCTATCGCTGGGGGCTTCATCGCAAAGAGGCTCTTCTCCAGATGGAAGCGTCGAAGGCGGAAAACTGAGCCCGTCGCAAGCGCTTTGACGAGCCTAAATGCTATAGTGCGCGATTACCCTGGTGACTTTCTTATCGCTGTCTAGTTCCATGTACTCTGAAACCTTTGCGCCGTTTTGGTTGGCGTAATAGACGACCAGGCTCCCCACTCCGCAGGTGACGTCCAGCACTTCAAATCTCAGATCCGGGTAGGCCATTAGCCCAACACTGAAATAATTCCGCAGGGCTTGTTTTCCGTTCACGATTCCGCGGGGATCCTTCATCAACCGGGCAGCCGTCGGGGATGTCAACACCACGCCATCCGCGTAGTGGGCGAGGATCACCTCTAGATCATGGGAGTTCCACGCGCTACACCAATCCTTAGCGAACTGCTGAGCGTCTTTTGCGGTGAGCATGTGAATCATTCTACAGAGACGCCCGTAGTCTGACTCCAGGCTGGAGTGAGAGTGATCTCATTACTGCCCCGCTACCTTTACCCTGGTTTGACAATTCTTTACCCCTCTGAAATCCGGGACGTGATTCAATAAAATGAGAGTACTAATGCGGACCTTCCGCCAATTCGTGCTGCTGCCTTTGGTCGTCTGTCTTGCTCTCTGCGCGTTCGCCGGGCACGCCCTGGCGCAGGCGGCTGGCTCGCGCGTAGTGGGAACGGTCAAGTCGATTTCTGGTGCCTCGGTTGTGGTCACGCTCGATAACGGCACCGACAGCACGATCACCTTCACTGATTCGGCCCGCATTGTTCGAGCAGTACCGGGCCAAGCCGATCTAAAGTCTGCTCTCCCCATCCACGTCTCTGACATCCAGGTGGGTGATCGCATTTCAGCGCACGTGCAGGCTGGAGACAACAATTCCTTGCTTGGGGCTTCGGCGCTGGTAATGTCCAAGGGTGACATTGCCCAAAAGCAGCAACGCGAGCGTGAGGAGTGGCGGAAGGGCGTTGGGGGAATCGTCAAGTCGGTAGATACCTCCTCTGGAACGATTGCCATTCCAAATTCTCTAGCCGGTTCCGGTAAACAAATTCTTATCCATACATCTCCACAAACCGAGATTAGGCGCTACTCAGCGGACTCGGTGAAATTTGAGGACGCAAAAACGAGCACGCTGGACCAGATCAAGGTTGGCGACCAAGTGCGCGCCCGGGGGACGAAGAACGAAGATGGATCGGAATTCACCGCGCAAGCAATCGTTTCTGGCTCGTTCCGGGAGATGGCAGCGACCGTAATCTCGGCCGACGCCGGCAACCGTAGCGTTACCGTCACGGACCTGGCAACCAAGAAGCCGATCACTATTAAGATTGGCCCCGATTCGATGCTCCGCAAGCTGCCGCAAATGATGGCCGTGGGAATTGCGATGCGCCTGAAAGGCGTCAGCCCAGGAGGCGCACCCTCGGGCGCAGGCGGACCGGCAGGCAGCGGCGCAAGCGGAAATGGTGCTGCAGCCGGCAACGGAACTCCGCGATGGCAGGGGGCAGGAGGCCAGGGAGGCGGCCAAGGTTGGCAAGGTGGTGCCAACCACGCAGGCGGACCAGGAGGCACAGGCGCCCCGGGCGGATCCGGCGGCTTTCGTGGGGGGAACGGCCCTCCCGATTTGCAACAAATTCTCGCCCGCATGCCGCCAATGCAGCTCACGGAACTGGGCAAGGGCGACGCTGTCATGCTGGTTGCGACCGAAGGAAGTTCCGGGTCCGCACCAACGGCGATAACGATCCTCGCAGGAGTAGAGCCGATTTTGACCGCGGCTCCGCCTGGAACGAATGCGGCAGCAACCGTGTTGTCTCCCTGGAACCTGGGATCGGGTGGTGCTGGCGGCGGAGATGCCGCGGCTGGGCCGTAAAGCCATTTTCATGCGTCGAACGAAAAGTATGTGGAAGCTTTTTCTAGCAATCCTGTTGATCTTTCTATCATTCTCCGCTCTCGCACAGGCTCCGACTGCGAGTGTCAGCGGGAGAGTCATTGACGCCACCGGAGCAGTAATTCCGAACGCCACCGTCACCGTGACCGGCGCAGATGGAAAGCAGAGCAGCGCCAGCAGCGATCAAGTGGGCGCCTTTCAGGTGCCTTCATTAACCCCGGGATCGTACACGATCACGGCTGACGCAGCCGGCTTCGCTCGCTATACGCAGTCAGTTATGGTCACTGCGGGCGGCAATCTCAAGCTCGATTTGACCCTTCAGGTTCAGGCGAAGGAGGAGAAGGTTAACGTTCAGAGTGAGAATCCGACCCAATTGGACGTGAGCGCGTCATCCAATGCGGGCGCACTGGTCATTAAGGGCAAAGATCTCGAGGCACTCTCTGACGATCCCGACGAACTATCGTCCGAATTACAGGCACTCGCGGGACCCTCAGCGGGACCGAGCGGCGGGCAAATGTACATCGACGGCTTTACCGGAGGCCAGCTGCCGCCAAAGTCTGCTATTCGCGAGATCCGCATCAATCAAAATCCGTTCTCGGCGCAATACGACAAGCTCGGGTATGGCCGTATTGAGATTTTCACCAAACCGGGGGCGGACAAGCTTCATGGTCAATTCTTCTTCAATGACAACAACTCGGCTCTGAACTCAAAAAATCCTTACGTCCCGGTGAAGCCAAGTTACAACTCCGAGATGTTCGACGGCAACCTGGGCGGGCCCATTAGCAAGAAAGCCTCGTTCTTTCTCGACGCCTCCCGGCGGAACATGGACGAGTACTCCGCGCTGAATGCGGTGGATGCAAGTCAGCTTCCGAATCCCTTACCACCGGCGGCCAACCTGGCCCCGCATACAAATGCTTGCACGCTGATCCCTTGTGTCATTGAATCTATTGCCAACCCGCGCACCCGCACCAGCTTCAGCCCGCGCGTCGACCTGCAATTGACGCCCACGAACACGTTGACCGCTCGTTATCAACTGACTCATGATGGCGAGCAGAACTCCGGCCTTGGCACATTCTCCCTGCCCTCGGTGGCGTACAACCTGAATGAGACGGAGCACACGCTACAGTTAAGCGACACGCAGATTTTTAGTCCGAAAGTCGTTAACGAGACTCGCTTTCAGTTTCAGCGCGAGACGAATCACCAGTTGCCGCTCGGTACGGGGCCGACGATCGACGTTCAACAATCGTTCACCTTCGGTCAGAGTTCTGAAGGCTTGGTGCGCAGCACACAGAACAACTACGAACTGCAGAACTACACCTCGATAACCTCGGGCAAACATCTGATCAAATTTGGCACTCGGGTTCGCGGCATCACTCTGGATGAATCGACCAACGCAAATTTCAATGGTGAATTCATCTTCTCGTCGGTCGATTCTCAGGCCCTGAACCCTGACCCGTTGAGCGCGCTTAGGGTTTATCAAAACGCCATCCAAGGGCAATGTCCGGGAACCGACGTTGTCCACAACTGCCCTGCGCAGTTCATGCTCACCGTGGGCGCCACCAACGTGAATGTAGGCTGGGTAGATCTCGGACTCTATGCCGAAGACGAGTGGCGGGTGAAGCCCAATCTCTCGCTTACTTACGGCTTGCGGTTCGAGTCGCAGAACCAGATCCATGACCATGCCGACTGGGCGCCTCGTGTCGGGGTTGCGTGGGGCTTGGGAGGCGATGGCAAGGCAGCTCCGAAGACCGTGCTTCGCGGCGGCTTCGGCATGTTTTATGACCGGTTCGGCTACAACCTGATCCAGCAGGCAACTCTCCTGGACGGAGTGACCCAACAGCAAGCCGTCGTTCCGAACCCAAATTTCTTCTCACTCGATCCCTCGCAGTGGCCATCGTTTAGCACGCTAGCAGCGCAGGGTTCAACGATCTATCAGATCTCACCTAACCTGCGCGCGCCCTATACCATTCAAACTGCCGCAAGCATTGAACGGCAGATCACCAAGGCTGCCACGCTTTCTCTTACCTATCTGAATTCGCGTGGCGAACATGCACTGTTCATCCGAAATGTGAATGCACCGGCACCTTGGCTGAGCGGCAATAAATTCCCCGACGACCGGCCTCTCGGGACCAGCGAGAACGTCTATCAATACGATTCGGAAGGGATTTTCCGGCAGAATCAATTGATCGTGAATGCCCGGGTGAGCGCCGGGAAGGTGCTGTCTCTATTCGGGTTCTATACACTCAGTTACGCCAACGGCAATGTGGCGTCGGGTGGGGCCGCGGGTGGATTTTTCGCCAGCGCCGGAACCAGCGCGGCTAGCTTCGTCAGCAATCAGTACGATCCCTTGGCCGACTACGGCCGTGCGGCTTTTGACGTGCGGCATCGCGCTTTCATCGGCGGAAGTGTTTCAATGCCACACGGCTTTTCTCTTTTCCCGTTCGTGATCCTCAATTCGGGTTCGCCTTATAACATCACCACCGGACAGGACAACAACGAAGATTCGCTTTTCAACGATCGTCCATGGCTGAAGAGCACCCATGAACACTTCGATTGCCGAGCGCGGGATGACTTTTTAGCAACGGCGCCGAAGCCGAGTTTCGGGCAAGTCCCGACGAATGCCTGCACCGGTCCAGTAAACGCAACCTTCAACTTGCGTCTTAGCAAAACCTTTGGCTTTGGTCGTGAGACGAAGGGGGCAGGCGGCGGTGGCGGGGGCTTCGGGGGCCGCGGTGGTCCCCCCGGCGGCGGGCTCGGCCCTCGTGGGCTGAGTGGCGGCGGTGGCAATCCCTTCGCATCGGGTTCAACGACGAACCGCCGCTATAACCTGACGTTCAGCATTTCTGCGCGCAACCTGTTCAATGCCTTCAACCCTGGTAATCCGGTTGGCAACCTGAGTTCTGCGCAATTCGGGCAGACTTTGAGTGTGGGAGGTGGACCCTTTGCTTCCGCCTCTGCCAACCGCCGCGTGGATCTCCAGGTAAGATTCTCCTTTTAACGACCGCTCTCGACAACGGAGCCCGCTCCTGTCAGCGGGCTTTTTGCTATGGGAACAGAACGCAAAACACCGTAGTCACCTGAAAACAATCGTTCTTCCTACAATTTCTTCTTGACAGGCAGACAGAATGCCGTAGACTAGATGAATAATTATTCACTCTGGTGAATATTCATCCAATGAGCAAACTGTCACGACATCGGGCGATTCTGGAACTTGTGGGCTCGGGGCCTGTCCCCAGTCAGGAGGAGCTTCAGCGCCTGCTCCACAAGAAGGGATTCGATGCCGGTCAGGCTACGCTCTCGCGGGATATCCGCGAACTGGGTCTGGTGAAGACGGGCGAAGGGTACTCGCTTCCTGGGAATAGCAACGGGAACGGAAACGGGCACGGCTACGCGGACTCCGCATTACCATCTGTATCCCGCCTGGTGCGGGAATTCGTGACTAGCGTTCAGGCCGCGCAAAACCTGCTCGTGACCAAAACCAGCGTGGGCAGCGCACAACCAGTTGCCGCGGCTCTCGACGGCGAGAACTGGCCGGAAGCGATCGGCACCATCGCCGGCGACGACACCATTCTCATTGTCTGTACAGACTCCCGCTCTGCTGGTCGCCTGGCCGGCCGCATCCAGGGAATGCTCGCCTAAATGCCAGCCCAACTCAAAGTCGCTGTACTCGGCGCCACCGGCTATTCCGGAATGGAATTGACGCGTCTGTTGTTGCGTCACCCGCGGGTGGCTACGCCGGTACTGTTGCGGAGAGCGGAGGGAGGGGATCGCTCTGCGAAAACCGAGTTGGGTGGGGCAGGCTCGGAATCGGGTAACGGGCACCTCAACCTAGCTGACGTTTTTCCGGCCCTTTCGGGAAACGGTGCCTATCCGCTCGAGCCGCTTTCGTGGCCGTCGCTGCGACAGAAAAGAGTCGACCTTCTTTTCCTGGCGACGCCGCACGAAGTTTCGCGTTCTCTGGTTCCCGAAGCCGTTGCGCAAGGAATTCGCGTGGTCGATCTCAGCGGAGCCTGGCGCCTGAAGCAGGAGCAGCACCGCGCTGTCTACAAGTTCAAAGATGAAGGTGCCCCGATTGCGGCGGAAATTACCGGGCAGGCTGTGTATGGCCTGCCGGAGTTGAACGCCGACAAGATTCCGACGGCAAAGGTGATTGCGAATCCCGGCTGCTATGCCACCACGGTAATTCTTGGCCTCGCACCGCTCCTCAAGGCAGGCCTGGCTGACAAGGAGAAGGGAATCATTGCCGACTCTAAGTCGGGCGTCTCCGGTGCCGGCAAAGAGCCGACTTCGCGCACCCACTTCGTCTCGGTTGCCGACAACTTGTCTGCTTACGGTGTTTTTACTCACCGTCATGTGGGGGAAATCGCCGAGCAGCTGCAGCTTGCGACCAGCGAAATTACTTTCACACCGCACCTGCTGCCAATTCCACGCGGGATTCTCTCGACCATCTATGTCTATCTCAAGCACAAGATGCTGGGGGCGGAGATCGAGTCTTGCTATCGCGAGTTCTACAAAGGGAAACGATTTGTTCGCGTGTTCCAAACCCCCAAGCTGCCGGAAATCCAGTTCTCACTGAACACGAATTATTGCGACTTAGGTTTCTGCCTGGCGTCCGATGGTCAGCGCCTGGTGATTGTCTCCTGTGAAGACAACCTGATCAAAGGTGCCGCTGGGCAAGCAGTCCAGAACATGAACCTGATGTACGGCTGGGGCGAAGAGGAGGGGCTGCTATGAAAATTGTGATCAAGATCGGCGGCGCGGCGCTCGAAGATGAGAGCACGCTCCACAAGTGTGCCCGCGCCGTGGTCGAGATGGCGCGGGATGGCCACAAGGTCGCCGTGGTGCATGGAGGCGGCACGGCCCTCACTCGCACTCTCAAGCTCCTGGGCAAGCAAAGTGATTTCATCAATGGCCTGCGCATCACCGACGCCGAGACGCGGGACGTTGCCCTGATGGTGCTCGCGGGAATGATCAACAAGAAAGTCGTTGCTGCGGTTGTGAAAGCCGGGCTGCCAGCTGTCGGCTTCTGTGGCGGAGATGGAATGACCTTCCGCGCCCGCAAGAAACTGACGACGGGTTATGACCTCGGGTTTGTTGGAGAAATCTGTTCCGTAGAACCGCGTTGGCTAGAGGCGATCTGGAGCCAAGGCGGAATTCCCGTGTTGTCGTCGCTGGCGCTCGGTTCTGACGGCGAATATTACAACGTGAACGCAGATCAGATGGCGTCTGCTTGCGCGATCGCCTGCCATGCCGACACGCTCATTTTCTTGACTGACGTTCCGGGCGTAAAGGATGCCGAAGGGTCGGTGATGCCTTGGCTGACGCTCAAGCAGGTGCCCTCGCTGATTGCGGAGTCGGTGATTGGCGGCGGCATGTTGCCCAAGTTAGAAGCGTGCACGAGTGCCCTGAAACGCGGTGTCGGCCGAGTGCGTATTTTGCCCGCCGCGCAGGCGCAAGTCCTGCCGCAGTTTTATTTTCAGAAGCTCGAATACGGCACGGAGGTCATAGGAGCGTGAACCTGAATTCCATCATGGAGGCCGAAAAGGATCTGTTGCTGCCAACCTACGACCGGCAGAAGGTGTTATTTACGCGCGGGAAGGGCGTTTACCTGTGGGATTCGAAAGGGAAGCGCTATCTCGATTTTCTCAGCGGCATCGGGGTGAACGCGCTTGGCCACGCCCATCCCGCGGTTTTGAAGGTCATCAAAGATCAGGCTGGCAAGCTTATCCACACGTCCAACCTCTTTTATCACCCCTATCAGTCAGAGTTGGCGAGAAAGCTGACCAGGATGTCCGGCATGGACCGGGCATTCTTCTGCAACAGTGGCACGGAAGCCTGGGAAGGGGCGTTGAAGCTGGCTCGCGCTTATGCACGCGCCAACAACAGCAACGGACATAAAGCGAAATGGCGTTTGCTGGCGCTCGAGAATTCGTTCCATGGACGCACCTTTGGCGCTCTTTCAACCACCGGACAGGCAAAGTATCGCGACCCTTTTATGCCGCTGGTTCCGGGAGTTGACTTCGTCGCGTTCAACGATGTCGAAGATCTTAAGCGGCAGTTCGACGGCAGCGTGTGTGCCGTGTGCGTCGAAACCATTCAGGGCGAAGGCGGCATCAATCTGGTAAGCCAGGAGTTCTTACAGACTGCACGCGAACTGACCCAGAGGTCTGACGCTCTGCTTCTGCTGGATGAAATTCAGTGTGGACTCGGCCGTACCGGGAAACATTTTGCCTATCAGCAATACGGGATTCAGCCGGACATCGTCACTGTCGCGAAGCCCCTGGCGGCTGGATTGCCGCTGGGTGCGCTGCTGACAACAAATCAGGTGGCTACGGCCATGCAGCCGGGACTGCATGGAACCACCTTCGGGGGTGGACCGTTGGCCTGTGCCGTAGCCATCGAAGTTCTCAAGCAAATGGACAAGCTGAAAGGCCATGTCTCGAAGCTGGGGAGCTACTTCCTTGGGAAACTGCAAGGTCTTCGGGCCAAACACCCATCCGTGAACTCGGTGCGCGGAATCGGCATGATGCTGGCGATCGATCTTGAATCAGCCGATTTGGCGAAGGGAGTTGTTGCGAACTTGTTGGCCAATGGAATTCTCATTAATCGTACGCATGACACGGTTTTGAGATTCCTGCCCCCCTACATCATCGAGAAGCAGCACGTGGATCAGGTGGTCGACGCTCTGGACGAGGCGCTTCGGGCAGCGTCCAAGGATGCCAACCACGAAAGGCGCAAAGGCACAAGAAGGAAAGCAGTCGCGGCGTAATGCTGCGATGCCAGTTTGGGTGTCAGGCGGTTGAAAGGAGCAAACCCATTGCGCAGTCAAACGTATTCGAGTGAGCTAGAAGCGAAGCCGGTCATTCCGAGTCTTGCCACCGGGCGTGACCTGGTGTCCATGCGTGACCTGTCTCCGTCCGAAGTCGAGGCGCTATTCCATTTGACCCACCTAGTAAAAACGCGTCCTGAAGACTTCCGTACCGCGCTGGCAGGCAAGCATGTCGCCATGTTTTTCGAGAAACCCTCGCTGCGCACACGGATTACGTTTGAAGCTGGCGTGTGTGGTCTGGGAGGTACGGTGTCCTTTGTTGATCAGCGCCAGGAACGGCTGGACGCCCGCGAGAGCTTGGCCGATATTGCCCACAACCTCGAGCGCTGGGTTAGCGCCATCGTGCTGCGCACGTTTGCTCACGAAACGGTAGAGAGCATGGCCGAGCACGCCTGTGTTCCCGTTGTCAACGCGCTCAGCGAAGTGGAACATCCTTGCCAGGCGCTGGCCGATTACTTCACCCTGCAGGAGAAGTTCGGCAACCTGAAAAAGATCACCCTTGCCTACGTCGGCGATGGCAACAACGTTCTGCATTCGTTGCTGTTGACGGCTGCCTTGTTTGGCTCGAGCATCCGCATTGGCACCCCGAAGGGCTATGGGCCAAGCCAGCAGATCCTTGCCGATGCGCGTGAGATTGCAAAGAAGACCGGCGCAACCATCGAACTCATGGCTGATCCGCACAAGGCGGTTCGCGGCGTCGATGCCATCTACACCGATGCCTGGACCAGCATGGGCCACGAGCGCGAGACCGAGGAACGCGCCAGAATCTTCCCGCCCTATCAGGTGAATGACGAGCTCATGGCCGAAGCTGCGCCGCACGCATTGTTTATGCACTGCTTGCCGGCCCATCGCAACGAGGAAGTGACTGATTCGGTGATTGATTCGGTGCAATCGGTGGTTTACGACCAAGCGGAAAACCGCATGCACGTACAGAAAGCCATTCTGATGATGCTGGTGGGCGGCAGGAACCGCCTGCCCCTAAGGAGCGCTCATGCCTGAAAAAGTTGTGCTTGCCTATTCTGGCGGCCTAGATACCTCGATCATTATTCCCTGGCTTAAAGAGAACTATGCCTGCGAAGTCATCGCCATGGTGGCGGACGTCGGACAGGGTGACGACATCGATGCTGTGGTCGAGAAGGCGTACAAAACCGGAGCCAGCAAGGTTGTCGTCGAGGACCTGCGCGAGGAATTCCTGACCGGATACGTCTTTCCTTCGCTGCAGGCCGGCGCAGTCTACGAGCACAAGTATCTGCTCGGAACTTCGATGGCGCGGCCGGTTATTGCCAAGTATCAGGTGGACGTGGCACTGCGGGAAGGCGCAACCGCCGTTGCTCACGGTTGTACCGGCAAGGGCAACGACCAGGTGCGCTTCGAGCTTACCTATCAGGCGCTCGCTCCCCAGTTGAAGGTGATTGCGCCATGGCGCGAGTGGACCCTGAAGTCGCGCGAGGATTGCCTCGACTACGCGGAAGCGCACGGAATCCCGCTCGCTCAAAGCCGGGAGAAGATTCACAGCCGCGATCGTAACCTGTGGCACATCAGCCACGAGGGCGGAGAACTGGAAGATGCTGCGAATGCTCCCTTCGACAGCACCTGGCAGATTTCCAAATCTCCGAAAGACGCGCCCGATCGAGAAGAAAAGGTTGCCATCGAATTCGAGAAAGGCGTGCCTGTCGGAGTGAATGGAATGCGTCTCGGTCCCGTCCAGCTTGTCGAGTTGCTCAATGAGATCGGCGGACGAAATGCCGTCGGGCGAGTAGATATTGTGGAGAATCGCTTCGTGGGCATTAAATCGCGCGGGTGCTATGAGACGCCGGGGGGCACCCTGCTGATCGCTGCCCATCGCGAGCTCGAGGCGCTTTGCTGCGAGCGCGACGTAATGCACTTCAAGCAACACATTGCTTTGAAGTATGCCGAGCTTGTGTACTACGGACTGTGGTTTACCCCCTTGCGCGAAGCGCTCGACGCATTCGTCGAGCGTACGCAACAGGAAGTCACGGGTACTGTCACGCTTTCTCTCTACAAGGGAAATGTCTCTGTCGTGAGCCGCCAGTCGGAGCACTCGCTGTATCGTACCGATCTGTCGTCATTCACTATGGGAGAGAGCTATGACCAGAAGGATGCGGCGGGATTCATCCGCATTCTTGGTCTGCCTTCGCGTTCGCAGGCACAGATTCGCGCCAAGAGGCAGAAAGCAAGCGCAAGCGAAGCCAAGGATTCGCCAAATGCGGCGGGCAAAAACCAAGAGGCCGAGGTGATCCGGTGAAGATGTGGTCGGGCCGCTTTCGGCAGCCGCTCGACCCGGCATTCGAGGCTTGGCAGCGGTCCTGGGAGTTTGACTGCCGTTTGCTCGAATGCGAGTTGGAGGCCAGTTCCGCTCATGCCCGCGCCTTGGCTAAGGCGGATATTCTCTCTGTGCTTGAGCTCAAGACCATCCTTGACGGTCTCGAGCAAATCGGGGAACGCGTTGCCCAAGATCCAGAGCTACTCGAAGACGACGAGGCTGAAGATGTACACCACTTTGTCGAAAAGCTGCTGGTCGCAATCATCGGTGACCTCGGATACAAGCTCCACAGCGGCCGCAGCCGCAACGAGCAAATTGCGACCGACTTGCGCCTTTATACGCGAGCCGCGTGCGATGAGACCAGCGCCGAGCTCTCCAAGCTGATCTCCACGTTCATCGATCGCGCGGAAGAAGCAGGCAACGCGGCCATGCCGGCCTACACGCACCTCCAGCGTGCAGAACCCGTCTTGGTTGCACACTGGCTCCTGGCGTATGCCGAAATGTTGCTGCGCGATTTGCAGCGTTTGGATGACTGCCGCAAACGATTAAACGTTTGTCCGCTCGGCTCGGGTGCGGTCGCGGGAACGACTCTCCCGCTCGATCGTGAACTGATGTCATCAGAACTGGGCTTCACCTCGCCGACGGAAAACAGTATTGATGCGACCTGCGACCGCGACTTCGTTGTTGAGTTCGCGAACCACGGCTCGCTGCTCGCAATTCATCTCAGCCGCTGGGCGGAAGAGATGCTGCTGTTTTCAACCCAGGAATACGGCTTCATTCATCCGCCGGAAGCCTTCTCCACCGGCAGCAGCGCCATGCCGCAAAAAATGAACGGAGACTTGCTGGAGCTGACGCGCGGCAAAGCGGGGCGAATCATTGGCAGCACGACGGCTCTGCTGGTTTTGCTCAAGGGCTTACCGCTCGCCTACAACAAGGACATGCAGGAAACTCAAGAGGCACTCTTTCAGGTGACGGAGACTGTGGTCTCATTAATCCCGTTGGTCCATGGCTGGATGCGATCGGCGGAATTTGACCTTGCGCGCATGCAGAAAGCCGCGGAAACCGGTTACATGAACGCCTTCGCGGCGGCGACCTACCTCGTCCGCAAGGGCGTGCCATTCCGCATTGCGCATGAGATCGTCGGCAAAGCTGTGCGCCTGGCACTCGACAGACAGTGCGAACTGCAGGATCTCAAGCTTACAGACCTACAGGAACTCGATTCGCATTTTGGGGAGGATTTTTTCGAATTCGTCACCTTGAAGAACGTCCTTGCGATCCACGACACCTCCGGCGGTACAGCTCCCACGCGAGTTAAGGAAGCAATTGCCGCTGCCCGAAAGCGACTCAGCGCGGTCCATGAGGAAGCCCATGCACACGCGTGAAGCCTTGCTGCCGGACGCCGAGCGCATCCATGATCTGATTTCCTCGTACTCGCCGGACGGAACGCTCCTGCCCCGCTCCCTGGCCGAGATCTGCGAAAATGTGCGCGATTTCGTTGTTCTCGAAGAGGCCGGCCACATCATTGGCTGCGGCGCGTTGCACCTCTACGGTCCGCATCTCGCCGAGGTTCGCTCCATCACCGTCGATCGCGCATTCCAGAAGCGCGGCGGCGGGGAACTTCTCGTACAGTCGTTGATGTCGCAGGCCCACAAGCACCAAGTCAGTTGCATCTGCCTGTTCACACGCGCGCCCCAGTTTTTTGCCAAGCTCGGGTTCGAAGTTGCCCAACGTGAAGATCTGCCTGACAAGATCAACAAAGACTGCTGTGTCTGTCCGCGTTATCACAATTGTGACGAAGTCGCGATGGTCAAGGGCGAGCTTCCAAGGTTTGCTATCCTTCCGGAACCCGCTAACTTTCTGGTGAAGCTGCAAGTATGACCGCGAACGCAAGCGATCCGATATTTCTCCCCGAAGGTTTCAAGTTCTCGGCAGTAAAGGCGGGCATCAAGGCCAGCGGCAAACCTGATCTGGCCCTCATCCTCACCGGCCCGAAGACGCGGGCTACTGCCCTGTTTACGAAAAACCGCGTCGTCGCCGCGCCCATTCAAGTTGGGCGCGCGGGCCTCGCTCAGAGCCGCGGCCGGGTTCGCGCAGTGATCGTGAACTCTGGAAACGCCAATTGCGCGACCGGTCAGGCGGGGGTGCGGGGATGCAAAGCGGTTTGTGAGGAAATGGGCAGATTGCTGAAGGTGCGCCCCTCGGAAATCTTCCCGTCGTCAACCGGAATCATCGGTGTTCCGTTTCCCGCCGAACGAGTGAGGTCGCATCTAGGGTCGTTACTATCGAGGGCGGGATCCTCCCGGGGGGACCTGTGCGGTTTTGCCGACGCCATCCTCACCACGGACACTCGCGCCAAAATTGCGAGCGTTTCACTGCGTTCAGGAAGTGCGTCCATTACGGGGATCGCGAAAGGCTCCGGCATGATTCATCCCCAGCTCGCAACCATGCTCGTGTACCTCTTGACTGACGTTGTGGCGAGTCCCAGCGAACTGCAAGGATTGCTGCGCGAGGCCTGCGACGAGAGTTTCAACGTTATATCGGTTGACGGCGACACGTCCACCAACGACACGGTCCTTCTGCTGGCTTCGGGCGCAAGTCAGATATCTGTTCGCAGCGTTAAGAAAGAATTTCGCGCTGCCATCTCGCAAGTCTGCCGCTCACTCGCCGAACAAATCGTCAGCGACGGCGAAGGCGTTCAGCATGTCATCCGCCTGCATATTGAGCAAGCCAGGAACCGCGCTGAAGCGTTGCAGGTTGCCCGCACGATCGCCCACTCTCTGCTGGTGAAAACGGCGTGGGCAGGAGCTGACCCAAATTGGGGACGGATTCTTGCTGCTGCCGGGCGGAGCGGGATTCCTCTCGATCCCGCCAAGATCGCCGTCATCATCGGAGACCAGGTAGTCTGCAAGGGCTCCATCGCCTGCGAATTCGATGAGGAAAAAGCGCACGATCACCTTTCCCAGGCAGAATGCTCTATCCGGGTGCTCATAGGGAGGGGGAAGGCGGCGGTTGAGTTCCTGACGGCTGACCTCACGGCCGAATACGTGCGTATTAATGCGGACTATTCGACGTAAGCCAGGACATCAAGATCGCGAGCGAGGCAGATCGAAAAGGAAAAAGCCCTGCCGTGAGGCAGGGCTATCTAAAGTGGTTCTGTTGGCTTGTGACTTTGCGGTCTTGCAAACTATCCGCGCAGTTTGCGCCGAACAATTCCAGCTAGTCCAACTAAACCTGTTCCCAGGAGTCCGAGGGTTCCAGGCTCGGGGGTCACAATGGTGTCGCTGCTGCCAACCCATCCGATGCTTCTCAGACTCAGGATCCCAGCTACTGTATTTCCACCCGTGGTGATTCCTTGGATCGTGATGCTATTGCCCGCCACGGTTGCGCTACCGCTGCTGAAGGTTCCTGCAAACAGCGTCGCATTGCTTGCGTTCTTGATGGTCACAGTGCCGTTAGCGATATTAAAGCAGCCGGTTCCGCATGAGGTCGTGCCCAAGTTTACGGAAATTGTGACCGAACCGGCGCCAAAGGCGCCGCCATTAACGGATAGGGAACTGAAAGAGATGCTCAGACTGCCGCCGCTTGTCACGCCCCCCACCACCGTCGCGGGATTCGACAAGAGAGCCTGGCCAACGTAATCAGTTACGGTGCTCGCTAAAGCCACTGTGGGCAGGGCCAAAGCCAACAACGCCAACAAAACTACTTTCTTCATATAAACGCTCCTCCGAGTGTTTCTTGCACTTTGGGGGGGAATCTTGGTTGTGAGAACCTTTTTAGCCCCCACGCTAGGGCTGGTCCTCAACAAAAATTTGCGCGGACTGAAGCTTCTACTTAGCATCTCCGTTACCAAAGTACATACCCTGTGGCTGTATTGAAAACAAATGACTTACAACAGTGATTCCCCAAGCTTCATCTTGGGTATGTGCAAACCCCTGCACATAAAATGTGAATCCCCTTCGCTGGGCAAAATCGTCCTAACTCTATGAAGAAGCTGGATTTCCACAGTTCTAAGGGTGGAACGGAAATCAAGTATCTTGGGGGGAACCGCGGTGGGCGGGCATAGTAAATTGGTAAGACACCAACTTTCAATCGGAAATTCTCTTTTGGAATCCTCTATTCGAAATATCGCCATCATCGCCCATGTGGACCATGGCAAGACCACATTGGTGGACGCGCTTCTGCGTCAAAGCGGGACCTTCCGTAGCAACGAATCCGTGGTTGAGCGCGTCATGGACTCGAATGAACTCGAACGCGAGCGCGGGATTACGATTCTCGCCAAAAACACCGCGCTTTTCTATCAAGGCATAAAAATCAATATCGTGGATACCCCCGGCCACAGCGATTTTGGGGGCGAGGTCGAACGCGCTCTCAAAATGGTAGACGGCGTCATGTTGCTGGTGGATGCAAGCGAAGGACCGCTTCCTCAGACACGCTACGTGTTGGGGAAGGCCCTCGAAGCAGGATTGCCGCCGATCGTGGTCATCAACAAAATTGACCGAGCAGACGCGCGTCCGCAAGAAGTGCTGAACGAGGTTTACGACCTCTTCATCGACCTCGACGCCAAGGAAGAGCAGCTAGATTTCCCGGTTCTTTATACCAACGCAAAGGCCGGAACCGCCGGGACGGACCAGTCCGTACGGGGTGGCGATCTTGAACCCCTATTTGAAGCGATCGTAAACACGATTCCTCCCCCCCAAGGAGAACTATCCGGGCCGCTGCAAGTTCTGGTCGCGAATCTGGACTACAGCGACTACCTTGGCCGGCTCGCCATCGCGCGGGTCTTCAATGGGACGCTGTGCATTGGCGAGGAAGTTGCGATTGCCAAACTCGATGGCAGCTTCGAGAAGACAAAGATCACAAAGTTGTTCTCGTTCTCAGGGCTGAAACGGCTCGACATCACGCGCACCGAGTTGGGCGACATCGTGGCGGTCGCCGGGGTCGAAGGAATCACCATCGGCGAGACCATAACCAACGTGGAGGACCCAGCGCCTTTACCGCCAATCACCATTGACGAGCCAACGATTGCCATGCAGTTCACCGTCAACACGTCACCCTTCGCCGGCAAAGAAGGACAGTTCGTGACCTCGCGCAATCTCCGTGACCGTTTGCAGAAAGAACTTCTGACGAATGTGTCTCTTCGGGTTGAAGATGGGGGAAGCACGGACTCGTTCAAAGTCATGGGACGCGGCGAATTGCAGCTCTCCATTCTGCTCGAGATGATGCGCCGCGAGGGCTATGAGCTGATGGTCGGTAAGCCGGAAATCGTCACCAAACGAACCGCCGATGGCAAGCTCATGGAGCCGGTTGAGCGTCTCACGGTCGATATTCCCGAGGAGTTTGTTGGCGTCGTCATGGAGCAGTTGGGTGCCCGCAAGAGCGAGATGATCAACATGCACAATCACGGCTATGGGCGGGTGCGCATTGAGTTTCGCGTTCCCAGCCGCGGCCTGATCGGATTGCGCAGCCAATTGCTGACCGACACTCGCGGCACCATCGTGATGAACTCGCTGTTTGACGGCTACACCGAGTGGCAGGGCGAAATCCCGCACCGCTTAACCGGTGCCCTGATCGCCGACCGGCCAGGCGCTTCCACGGCTTATTCCCTTTGGAATCTGCAGGAACGTGGAGAACTGTTTGTTGGCCCTGGGGTCGAGGTATATGAGGGAATGGTCATTGGCGAGAACGCGAAGGACAACGACCTCGACGTCAACGTGGTTCGCGAAAAGAAACTGACAAATATGAGGGCGTCGACCGCCGATGAAGCCATCCGGCTCGTGCCATTCCGACAATTGAACCTCGAACAAGCGATCGAATTCATTGCCGACGACGAATTTGTCGAAGTAACGCCCAAGTCGCTTCGCCTGCGGAAGAAAACCCTTCCCGCAAATCGGCGAAAGAAGAGCAGTTTGGCGGCTGTTCTCGACCAAGAATGAATGCCCTGGAAAGCACCAGCCAGCAGCAAATTCACCCTGAGCCCGCCTGAACGGCAGGCTGAAGTCGTCTCCTTCTCATCCTTGCTCCCCTTTCCTCAACAACCCGTCATTCACAATTCCTTTATCATCCTTAGCGAATCCACAAATTCAAGAGGAACGAGGCACGATGAAATATCGACCGCTGGGACGCACGGGATGGAATGTTTCTGACATCAGCTTTGGAGCTTGGGCCATTGGAGGCGCCTGGGGACCGGTAAGCGACGAGGAATCCATGAAAGCCTTGCATGCCGCCATTGACGAGGGAGTCAATCTCATTGACACCGCGGACGTTTACGGCAACGGACGCAGCGAGCGCCTGGTTTCGCGTCTAAAGAAAGAACGTAAAGAAGAAATCATTGTCGTGACCAAGGCAGGCCGTAAGCTGCCCAAACAAGTGACCGAGGGCTACAGCCGCGAGAACCTCACGCGCTGGATTGACGACAGCCTCAGAAATCTTTCAACCGATGTCATTGACCTCCTGCAGTTGCATTGCCCGCCGACAGACCTCTACTACCATCCTGAAGTGTTTGCAATGCTCGATGATTTCGTGAAGGCCGGGAAGTTACGTTATTACGGTGTGAGCGTGGAGCGCGTGGAAGAGGCATTGAAAGCGATCGAGTTTCCCAACGTCCAAAGCGTGCAGGTCATCTTCAATTGTTTCCGCCACCGGCCTGCGGATGTCTTCTTTCCTCTGGCGAAACAGCGGAAAGTTGGAATTCTCGCGCGGGTGCCCTTAGCCAGTGGAATGCTGACCGGAAAATTGCGCCGCGACTCGCAGTTTGAGAGCGACGATCACCGCAACTTCAACCGTCACGGTCAGTCGTTTGATGTTGGAGAAACTTTCTCCGGCGTAAATTACGATCTGGGCTTGCAGGCAGTGGAGGAGATTCGCGCCCTGCTTCCGCCAGACATGTCCATGAGCCAGTTCGCCCTGCGCTGGATCCTTATGTTCGAGGCAGTGACCTGCGCCATTCCGGGCGGGAAGCGGCTCGAACAAGTTGCGGAGAATTGCCGGGCGTCGGACCTGCCGCAGCTCAGCGCAAAGGCCATGGCGGAGATCAAAAGGATCTACGACGAGAAGATCCGTCCGGACGTACACCAGCGGTGGTAGATCGCCCGCCGCTGTTTTGCCTTGAGCCAAATCTTCACATTGACACCTCGGCGAAACGAGGCTACAGTCGCGGAATATAGGGAGGCGTTATGAAACCTGGTGTGCTCGCGATGACGGCGCTATTGGTCGGTGGGCTGCTGGTGGAACAAGCGCTTTCCCAAGCGGCTACGGAAAGCCTGATGACCCATGGGCTCGCGTCTGGAGCGGGGACTTCGCTCGGAAAGACGCTGGGCAATGCATTAGGCAACGCGGCTGGTCAGATGGGGAACAGGTTGGGTCAGCAGACCTCGACCGCCCCAGTGCGGCAACGAGTTGCTACCGCGAAGACCACGACCAGCGTAACCCCAAGCGCTGCTACGATACCCACGCCGCCGACACCCTCGTCCGGGTCTCTGATCGCCTCGATTCAGGGAGGCGCGCCGCCCAACGGTTCTGTTTCCGCCAGCTGCACAACGAGCACGACACCAGCGGCCACGCCCCCTGCAAAAGCGAACGCTTCCCTGAGCCCGACTGATGAGAAAGTGCGTGCTTCTTCGGGTCGTTGCGCGCTTTCACAAGACACCGATTCCCACCCTGCGGTCGTAAATTTGCCACCAGCGAATTGATAAGCAGTTACCTGCTGTCAGTCTAGGCGTTCCCGTAAACCGGGATCGATGCGCCGTGGATGAGCCGGGCCTCTTCACCACAGACGAACAAGATTACGCGCGCGATTTCCTCCGGCTTCGGCCACTTCGAGAAATCGGCATTTGGCATTGCTCGACGGTTCGCTGCAGTATCGATGATGCTGGGCAAAATGGAATTGACCCGCACGCCCGTGCCCCTGAGATCCTCGGCGAGTGAGTCCATCATGGCAACCGCAGCCGCTTTGGAGGCCGCGTAAGCGGATGCTCCGGCGGCATGATCGAATGCCGCTTTTGCGGCGACATTTACAATCGCGCCCCCAGCTTGCTTCAGCATCTGGGGTACAACATTCCGCGCCAGCAAGTACCCAGAGCGCAGGTTCAGGTCGAGCATTTGGGTGAACACTTTGGGATCGGTCTCCCAGAGTTTGATCCCTCCCGCAAAGGCACCCACGGTATTGACGAGTACATCGATCCGCCCGTGTGCCGAAACAATTCCTTCTACCGTGGCACGAACTTGCCCGTCATCGGTCACATCGACGAGGTAGCCGCTGAAGTCTGCTGAGCGTCCGCCGGCGCCGGCCTGCAATGCGGCAAGTTCGTCCTTCCTCAAGTAGGTGACCGCCACATGCGCCCCGGACGTCAAGAAGGCGACGCTGATGGCTCTCCCCAACCCACCGGTTCCGCCGGCGACTAGCACTACTTTTCCCTGCATGCTCGTGCTCATAAAACCTCGCTTCTCATAGAGATCCGCCATGCGCTTGGCAGATCGCCTTCCAAATTGGCTGTCACCGTGAATCTGCCGACAGTCACGGGCTGTATCGTCCCGCGTGTCTCAGGGTGATTTGCCTCGGGCCTTGATTGCTCATCATGAAGCCCAGGCAGAGATGCGACGGCCGCCTAGTACTCGAATCATACGCGAAGTCAAACATGACAGACGCGCGCAGTTTCGCAGCCGGTCGTTCTATTATCTTGGTGTTGCTGCGGCTGCAGGTAAGTCCGCATTCAGGAGGACGGCATGCGAAATTTTTTGACCTTCGTCATTGTGTTCGTAGCAGGTCTGCTCATCGGATTCGTCCCGCAATATTGGAAAGCTCGTGGCGTGAGGGAAGAATTGGCTTCGTGTCAAACAAGAGCTGACTTGGCCAAAGTACAGCAATCTGCAGCACTCACGTACGTGGCTGCCACCCAGCTGAACTACGGCTTGGCTTCAGGTTACGCGCAGAAGTTTTTTGCAAATGCGCAGAGTGTGCAATCGACAACCCCAGATCCGGCCACAAAAGACGTCCTCGCCCAGGTTCTAGCTGCCAGGGATAAAATCACCGCGGATCTTGCCAAGGGTAGCCCCGAAGTCGTTGCCGAACTTCAGCCACTGGTCCTTAAACTTGAGCAAGCTGGCCAGTGACACCCGAGAAGGACGTCGGGGAAGATGGTCAGCCGTTCGCTAATGACGAAACAGCTGGAGCTGAACTTCAGATTCATTGGAGGGCTCCCAATGCCATCCGGAGTCCCGTCGGATCCCGTATTTCGCACGCAGTTTCGAGAAAAGTTCAGAGATCCTCTTGCGGTATGCGGCCGGCAAGAACGATTGGCTCTTAAAACGCTTTTCGTACTCGGGAACCAATTGCGGGAAATGTTCTTTCAGGAAGGGGAGGAACACCGCCGCTGAACAGGGTTTAAGAAATAGCGGATTGCAGTGGACATGGCACGCACCCGCGGCCACCGCCTTGCGGACAACATCTTCAAGTTGAGCTGGTGCATCCGTGATGCTCGGAAGCACCGGAGCGCAAATTACACCCGCACGAATTCGAGCACCTCGCAGTTTCTGCAAGGCTTCCAAGCGCAAGTCCGGCCGGGGTGCTCTGGGCTCCAGAATACGGGCCAAACCGGTATCCGTGGTTGTGATGGTGAGGTTGACATATAACTGGTTTCGCTTGGCGACTTCCGCCAACAGGTCTGTGTCTCGCGTCACCATCGCCGATTTCGTCACTATCCCGATCTCCAGGCCAGAGTGCCGGGCGAACTCCTGCAAGATTGACCGGGTGATCTCAAGCTTCTTTTCGATTGGCTGATATGGATCGGTCGCCGTCCCGAGCGCGATATCCTCCCCTGGCTTTACCCTCCGCAATTCCTGACGAAGCAGATCCGCGGCGTGCTGCTTGGCATAAATCTTCTGCTCGAACTCGATGCCATCGCGCATCTCCATGAATTCATGTGTGTAGCGCGCGTAGCAGTACTTGCATGCGAACTCGCAGCCGCGGTAAGGGTTGATGGTCCAGGCAAATGGCATGCGCGAGCTGGTGCAACGGTTGAGAACAGATTTCACTGGTAGAGAGAAATACTCAACCTCATGTCCATGCGACACGGTTTCGCTCTTGGAGGCGAGCCGCGCGATGCCGATAAGGCGCGGGGCGGAATCGGGGAGCAGGGGAAGGGAAGCCATAAGTTTCGCCGTTTCTTCGCCTATCCTACCATATCGGAGTTTGTTTGGAAGGCTGAATTTCCAGCCACTGGGACGAAGCTTGGCGTTTCAACGCTGCAGAGGGACTAGAGAAGAGCGCGGCCGCTCTGAGAACCTCGCCTGAGGTATCCTGTTGCGGGAATTTCATGCCTTACTGCTCCTTCTGTGGCACACAGCTCGGCGCTGAGGAACGCTTCTGTTTCGACTGTGGGAAGCCGGCTTCAAGGTCCAGACCAACATCGAAGCCCGAAGATGTTGCGAACATCGCGATTGACTACGAAGCCACTGCAACGTCGCCCCTTCCAGCGAATCTTCCATTCGCTTCTTCCCTTCGCTCGGGAGCGCGACCTTCCGTTTCGACAGACGCGGCGGTCAGCGAGGAGCGTTTCCTCCCCGGCCGCCTGATCGCTGGACGTTATCGAATTATCGCCCTGCTCGGGAAAGGCGGGATGGGCGAAGTCTATCGCGCAGACGATCTGACATTGGGCCAGGCGGTCGCCATGAAATTCCTCCCCGAAGAAGCCATCAACCACGAAGGGATGCTCGAGCGTTTTAAGAATGAAGTGCGCATCGCCCGCCGCGTTTCGCACCCCAATGTATGCCGCGTCTATGACGTTGGAGAAGTTGATGGGGCTACTTTCTTCACGATGGAGTACGTCGATGGCGAAGATCTTGCTTCCTTGCTACGCCGTATTGGACGCCTTCCGCCAGACAAAGCTGTCGAAATCTCTCGACAGGTCTGCGCCGGCCTGTCTGCCGCCCACGCCAAAGGAGTTCTCCACCGCGACCTGAAACCCGCCAACATCATGCTCGATGGCCGAGGCCAAGTCGTTATCACTGATTTTGGCCTCGCTGGCGTCGCCGATGACCTTCGCGGCTCTGAAGTGCGCAGCGGCACGCCGGCCTACATGGCTCCCGAGCAGATCGAGGGCAGGGAAGTAACCTCGTTGAGTGACATCTACGCACTCGGACTTGTGCTCTACGAGATCTTCACTGGTAAGCGCGCCTTCGCCGGAAAACCCGCAGGGATGCCCCTCTCCCACAATGACCGTACCCCGAGCCGGCCATCCTCGGTGGTCAAGGATATCGACCCCATCGTCGAAAAGGTTATTCTCCGTTGCCTTGAAGAGAATCCCGCCTCTCGCCCGCCAACTGTATTTGCAGTTTCGGCCGCGCTTCCCGGAGGTGACCCGCTCGCCGCAGCCTTGGCTGCGGGAGAGACTCCTTCCCCGGAAATGGTCGCGGCGGCAGGCGAAACCGCCGGCCTCCGCCCAAGCATAGCTGTGATTTGTCTCGCCGCAGTTGTGGTTGCGCTGGGATTCACTGCATTTCTTGGAGTCCACTACAGCGGCTTGGACCGAATGCATCTAGAACAATCCCCCGAGGTCTTGGCGCAAAAAGGTCGCGAGATCACAGCCCGCATCGGTTATACCGATCGTCCACTGGATAGCGCGTATGGGTTCGACTACGAGGGCGATCTGCAGGAAGCGATTGAGAAGAATGACAAGCCCCGACCTGACTGGAATACGATCCTCGCAGGGCGCCCGACATTATTTTCTTTCTGGTATCGGCAGAGTCCCGACTATATGTATGCCGAAGGCTACCGCGACCAGTTTCTCAATCCCGGTATCGTGACGTCATCTGACCCTCCCACGACCCTATCGGGAATGATCAACCTGAAACTGGATCCTCAAGGACGCCTTATCAATTTCCAGGCAATCCCGCCCCAAAAGATGGATGCCAGCTGGACAGTGGTTCCTTATGATTGGGCTCTCCTCTTCTCTGAGGCCGGGTTAGACATTTCGAAATTCCAAAAAGTCGATCCGCAATGGAATTCTCTTGCTTCCTTCGATGATCGATCCGCGTGGACGGGGGTCTGGCCCGGAACTTCCCGGCCGTTGCGAGTCGAAGCGGCCGCCCTGCGAGGGAGGCCGGTCTACTTCTCGCTGATTGGCGACTGGACCAAGCCCGATCGCACCAAGGCGCCCGCACAGTCTCTAGGAAAGAAAGCGGCTCAGATTCTAACCACGCTGTTGTTTTTGTCATTGCTAGTCGGGGCGGTCTTCATAGCCCGGCGCAACTATCGGCACGGACGTGCCGATCGCGAAGGCGCATTCCGTCTGGCCATAGTTATGTTTGTGTTGGACATGCTGCTCTGGTTGAGCCGCACCCATTTGACTCCCAGCCTGGCAACTTTGGGCTCATTCATGATCGCACTGAGCGGCAGCTTGTTTGTGGCTGCCGTGACTTGGATTCTCTATGTCGCGCTGGAACCCTGGGTCCGTCGGCGCTGGCCGCAGACCATCATCTCGTGGTCTCGCCTCCTATCGGGCCAAATGCGCGATCCAGTGGTGGGCCGCGACATTCTGTTCGGCGTGATGCTGGGGGTGGTCTGGATTCTCATCTTTCAGCTGCGCAGCATACCGGTGATGCGGTTGGGAGGCGTTCCTTTCCTTGGCGACCCCGATTATCTAGCAGGAGGACGCACCGCCCTCGGAGCCTGGCTGAGGCAGGTGCCCAGTTCAATTCTTGGCACGCTCCAGTTCTTCTTTCTTCTCTTTGGCCTCAAGTTCTTGCTGCGCAAAGACTGGCTAGCCGCGATTGCCTTCGTCGCCATTTTCGCGCTCCCCAGGGGACTCCTGGATTCCCACCCCAAGATTGAGTTGCCAACTCTCATCTTGGTCTACTCCATCGCTGTTTTGATCGTCCTGCGCTTCGGATTGATACCGCTCGCGGTCGCAATCTTTACCGTCGATATGGTGGCGAACCTCCCGCTCTCAAGCGATCTATCCGCCTGGTTCACGATAAATTCTCTGTTGGCGTTATCGAGCGTAGTCGCGTTGGCTATTTGGGGCTTCTATCACTCGCTCGGCGGACGATCTCTGTGGAAAGTAGAGATCGACTGAGTTCCAGGCGCTCGACTCATTGCGAGCCCTGCTTTCTTGTGAACTGATGTTCAGACTTGAAGGGTCGCACTCGAAGCCAGGTCGCTTTCACTAAGTGCCCCAGGGCGATGTCGTGGCGCCGCGAATTTCATTTCTGGAGCCAGATCCCAAATGTCGGATTGGAACTGCACGACCAACTGGAATGAGCCGCTATCGAACCATGAGCAACGGAAAAAACTGGCCTTCCACCTTTTCTCCCGCCGCAATTACAGGTATGCCGTGAAGTAGAGGATCGTTTGTGACGGATCGCACGCCATCTCGCATCACATTGATGACTGTTGCGCGGCGAGCACGATCAGAGTGATTGGCAAATGATCCGTGTACCATACGAGGGTGATGGAATGAAGCCTCCCCCTTCTTTAGCTCGACCGCGACTGATGCATCGAATTGCCGACGCTGTTCAGCATTCAACACTGCGTAGATAGCTTCCATGTCGCCCGCCAATCCCGTGATCGGCAAATCGGGCCAACGATGGCTTCCCGGAATGTATTGGAGACATCCGTTCTCGCGGGTGGAATCGTCCAGGCCGATCCAGCACGTCAGATGTGCCAGTGGTTGCGTGCGCGTCCAGTAGGAGTAATCCTGATGCCAAGCGACGACACCCCCGTGATGCGCAGGCTTACAGAACAGCTGGTCATGCCAAAAACGCACTGGGCCACCGAGCAACTGTGACGCCGGAATTGTGAATGCAGGGTTCCATAGAATGTCATGGAAACCTTGCGTGATCCGCCACGCGCCTAAAGCATGGAACAAGATGTGATCGGCGGCTGCAGACTCGTTGGAGTGGTATTCATAAAAAAGCTCGTGATGGGGATGCTTCGGGTCAGTAAGGTCGGCCAATTCTCTTCGCAGCATTTCTACTTGTTCATCGGTGAGAACTCGAACTCCAGTGGCGTATCCATGTTCGTGAAAGAAATTGACCTGATCCTCACTCAGGCGAAAAGACGCAGGATCCATATTTAGCTGCGGACTGAGCATTGTCCCGACGGGACTATGAAAAGTCGAAAGGTCCTGCACAAAATCGAGTGTATCACTCGGCGTCGAACGCCAGCTGCGGACGGCGCAGCTCTAAGGGCACCTGGAGTTGGTCTAAGGCTGAATCTTGCAGCTGTTCAGATGGAGTTTTCTGGCTTGGATTCAGAACTAAGTTCCAGGCTCTCGTTGTTCTATTCCTGTAGTCTCGCCGATGGACTTCTCAAATCCAGTCGCGATCTTAAAAAGTTCCTGAGATCGAAGAATATCCATTTCGTAGACCTGGAGACTTCTGGATATGCGCATGTCCGGAGTTATTGGCGCAAGTGGTGGATTTGGTGGAAGACAAGAAAGGCTGTGACATTGGTTATGCTCCAGTCGCCAGCTCCTGCGAGGGAGTTAACAACGTGGATACATGTACCGTCACAGCCCTTGATGCAATCACTGCTTTCGCAGTTCCAAACCCCAACTGTTCCTCGCAGAATCAGTTGGTTTCTTCGGGTCTGGTTGCCCACCAGGTCGCCCTGCCGGACAGATCACCCAGCCTACTTCGGACCGGCTCTTTTTATTTAGCCAACCCTTTCAGCCGTCGACGTGAGCAACATTAAAGACTCGCTTGATGAGTGTCAATGTGGTTTTAACGTGAATTCGAAGATTTCTGTGAAAGCGTTTGTGGAAAACCAGGCGCAATCTTAGAAACCAGGCTAGATCCGCAGAAAGGGCACTCGTGAGATTGTGGAAAAACAGGTCGATCGGTGTTTTGGAATCCGCCGCTTTAACTTGCGATTTAGGTTTTGCATTCGCGACGCATGAGTTCCTCACGATAGTCGGAAATCAACCAAGCAGGGTAATTTTGCGAGCCAAACAGTTTCTGGCATGAAAGCGCCCTGAAAGCGGTACTCTATACCTCAATTCACCTGATTCGACCTACCCTTTCTTCGCTTGCAACACCGCCCATCTCGCCGGAATCCCATAGCGTGACATTTCTGCTGGAGGAGGCGAATGAGTTCAGCTCAGATTGTGATACTGCTGGTCGTAATCGCAGCCGTGGTCGTCGCTGCCCTCGTTTTTATGCTTGCGCGCAAGCGGCGTAGTCAGAATCTTCGCGAGCAGTTCGGGCCTGAGTACGATCGCGTGGTCCAGAAAGAAGGGGACGTTCACAAGGGCGAACGGCTGCTTGAATTTCGTGAAAAGCACCGAAAAACACTAAACATACGTCCGCTTTCGGCGGACGAGCAAACGCGTTTTAGCGCCCGCTGGAATGAAGTACAGAGCCAGTTTGTGGATAATCCTTCAGCCGCTGTTGCGGTTGCGGACGAATTGATCATGGAAGTAATGCAAGCGCGAGGATATCCGATTAACGATTTCACCCAGCGCGCGGCCGACATTTCCGTCGATCATCCGGTTGTCGTCGAAAACTATCGCGCGGCACACGAGATTGCACAACGCCGCAGCCATGGGCAGGCCGGCACCGAAGATTTGCGACAGGCCATGGTGCACTATCGCGCATTGTTTTCCGAGTTGCTGGAACAAAAACAACCCCAACCAGTAAGAAAGGAGGCATAAACCATGGCGGTGCCAGTACGGAACGACCTAGGACAGAAAGGGAATCTCACGACCGCCGATCTGGCGAAAGGCGGAAGGCGGACAGAAAACGCAGGGCCCAAACCGGTAACCTCCGCAGGCGCGCTTGTGACGCGGGAATCGCACAACGACCGTTCGACGCCGCTCTTCCCAACCAACGAGCTCGAAAGCCTTCGCACCCGCTGGAAAGAAATTCAGACTGCATTCGTCGACGAGCCTCGCAAAGCGGTTGAGGATGCGGATGGACTCGTAGCCTCAGCGATGAAGCGGCTGGCCGAAGTATTTGCCGACGAGAGATCGGGTCTGGAGAGGCAGTGGGACCGCGGAGACAACGTCTCGACAGAAGATCTCCGCGTTGCTTTCCAGCGCTATCGTTCCTTCTTTGACCGGCTGCTTTCGGTTTAGCTTTGGGACGTCACCACCGAGACGCCAGTGCTAGAGACTTTCTTGAGTCTTCGCACCTCTTTTGCAGGGGGGACTCAAGCGGCACTTCGGTTCAAAAACGGGTAGGAGGCGCCAGCCCTTTCAGGGCTGCGCTCGGCGACTCGTAAGTCAGGGAGTGCCTGCAAGGTGAAAACACACCAACTGACTTGGTTCGGCTACCAGGTGCGGGTTTGATTCTTTGCCAACTTGGATATTGCCTCCTGAAATGCATTGCGATGTTTCACTAGTCCTTTAACAGAATGTCGCAGAAGTACTCCTGACGACGGTCGCCCTATAAATGCCTTCGCGACCCACAGTTGTGGGAGACGCATTTCGAGTGGTTTAAGTCGCTTAATTGCAGTGATGTGGTCGTAAACCGGTTGCTCCCTGCATGCTGAGCACTCATCCCTGAATTCCCTCCATTGGTGTCATCATCCCGGGTGGGGGTTGCGCCGGTAACAGCCACATGAGCTCTGGGACAAGTCGTCAGAGACCTACCACGCCACCGTCCGTCTAGTTCTTTGCAGAAGACAGAAGTCAGTTGCAAAGAGGATTTATGCGTTGTTTGCTTTGTGTGTTCTGGTTCATGGCGACCTTTGGTCTGGCACAAATCAACACTCCCGACCGAAATTCATCGAACACTCGATCTTTGGAACGGCTGTTGGTCCGCGCACAATCGGGGTCGTCGGCGGACGAGTTCCTTCTAGCACAGGCCTACGCTACTGGCTCCGGAGTCCATCAGGACCGCGTTCAAGCCTTGTATTGGTATCGCCGAGCCGCGAATCATGCCGATGACCGGGCCATCAATGAACTGGGGCGCATCTACGCTGAAGGCGACGGGGTTCCTCAGGACTACCAGGAGGCGCTCTCATGGTTTCGCCGGGCGGCCAGTGACGGCTCGCCAGCTGCTCAGAACAATTTGGCAATGATGTATTTTCATGGGTTGGGAACGGCTCCCGATCCTGTAACGGCGGTGAACTTGTGGAAGAAAGCTGCACAGAGAGGATCGCTGCACGCAGAATCCAATTTGGGTTTCGCCTATCTCACCGGCACAGGGACGGGCAAAGCAGATCCTGTCGAAGCGGCGAAGCTGTTCCATCGAGCGGCCGATCGAGGACTGGCGGAAGCCCAATTCGACCTAGGCTATTGCCTTGAAAAAGGAGTGGGTCTTCGACCGAGTTTGGAACAAGCCGTGAAATGGTATAGCAAATCGGCAAGCCAGGGATACGTTTTGGCGCAAGCGAACTTGGGTGTGCTGTATTTGAAAGGACAAGGAATTCAGCAAAATCTGAGCGAGGCGTTTCGATTGCTCAGCCTGGCGGCGGAAAGTGGAAACTCAAAAGCCTTTCTCGGCCTCGCGTATATGTACCACATGGGGTGGGGGGTCTCGCGGGATGAAGCAATCGCCTATTCATGGTTACAACTCGCAAGGGAGCAGGGAGATCCTGGGGTTAATGCTATTCAGATTGCGACCGGCGGGTTATCGCAGTCTCAGATGAACGAAGCACATTCGCGCGCGGAGAACTGGAAGGCCGGCCACGTAATCACTAGACCCAGCTCACTTCAGCTTCCGGACGTAGGCACGTTCCCCAACTGAAGGAAAGAGGTTTTCGCCTTCCAATTCGTCCGCGATAGCAAACCGATCCGTGACAATAACATTCTGAGCCGAGGACTCACCAAGCCGGCCGGTGGCAGGGGTCGGAATTGAGCTGCCCCCCAGCCTTTCCAGGGTAGCCCATCATCAACAACGTACAAGGTGCTCGGGGGAATGCTAAGTACTTGAAGTTCGTGCACGTCAAATTCAACCGTGAACTGATTGATGGCTGAACGCCGCGGAAGTACCCGTGTAGGGCTCGAACCAGCATAAACTTCCCTTGACAAAAGCAACGCCGTGCCTCAATATGACGTCATACGACATGTCGTATTGTTACATATATGGATTTCCTTCCTCTGAGTGAGCCTGTGTTGCTAGTGTTGTTGAGCCTGGCGGAGCAGCCGCGTCACGGATATTCGATCCTGCAAGACGTCGAACGAATGAGTGATGGGAGAGTTGTGTTGAGTACCGGGACTCTTTATGGCGCGCTACAACGACTGCTCCGGCAGGGGTGGATTGAACGCTACGAAGAAGGAGACGAGACCCCGCGTGACCGCAGGACCTACCGCCTTACCTCGAAGGGCCGACGCAATCTCCAACTGGAGATCGAGCGCATGCGGCAGCTGACCAGGGTGGCTGGCCTGCGGATAGCGCGCAAGGAGGCATAAGCGAATGTTGGCCCTTTACCGCTCCCTTCTTCGCCTTTACCCCCGCGACTATTTCCACGAATACGCCGGAGAGATGGAATGGGTCTTTTGCCAGGCGCAAGAAGAGGCTCGCGGACACACCCTCAAGAGACGAGCGTTGTTCTGTGCCCGCGAAATCTCTGGCGCACTAGCTGGCGCTTTGCGACAGCGCCTGTTTTCTGTTTGGGGCGCGAATTTGTCAAGGAGGTTTGATATGCGTCCAGGATTTCGTTTTCCGCGATCGACAGTGCTTTTGATGTGCGTGATTCTGGCAGGCGTAAAGTTGGCGATCGAGAAGGCCAAGACTGTTGCCGAGGCGGGCCTCCGATCGGGAACCGTGGCGTTCTGGCACCCTCTCTTATTCTGGTTGTATCCCTTCGCAGTGGTTCTAGTCGTCGTGGGCGCGGTCTGGGGAATTCTATTCGCGTTGCGGCGGACAGGAATGCATCGGCTCGCTAACGTGCAGACCTCCCCGGAGCATCAATAGGGCTTGTCCCGTTTGCAGGCCAAATAGATAGTGCCGGTTTCGGTTGGAGCTGCTCAGAGGCCATGCAATGTTAGAAGTGCGCTGGGATTGACACCACACAAGGGCGTGAATCTCGAAAGCTAAGAAGATGCCAACAGGTGGCGCAACAGTTAGAGCCTGCTCAAGAACTCAATTATCTCCGGGGAGTTCCAATCCGCAGCATTGATCATCCTTCGCCGGAGTATTCCATTACGGTCAATAACATAGCTCTCTGGAAGTTTCTCGGTCCCGTACTGGTGTTGAGTCTGAGTGCTGGGCTCACGGACGGTGACAAAATTAATGCCGTACTGCTTTATGAAGCGACGGTATGCTTGCTCATCTTCGTCCGCGCTGATTGCGACCACAACGATGCCTTTATCCCTCAGTCTCTCTTGCATAGCAACCAGCGATGGCGTCTCTGTAATGCAAGGCGGGCACCAGCTTGCCCAGAAGTTCAGCACAACGACCTTACCTCGAAATTGATCTAGGGTGACCTTTCGCTCACCGTCCTGAACCGTGAAGTCAGGAGCGGGTGCCCCGATGCCTTTTGGTGTTGATCCGTGATAGCAGGCGGCCGTGATTGCGATGCTGACCAATAGAATTCCGCGGCGGTATTTTGCGAGTCTACCCATGTTTCGTCTAATTTGTCCCGGCCACCGCGGCTAGGTAAGCTTGGGCGTGCGCCAGTTCTGGACGGCTCGAACGTGCGATGGAGCAAACCTTGAGCAACTGATCGTAGAATGCGACTGCCTTTTTGGGCTGTTTGGATTTCTCCGCTGCCAACCCGGCCCCATACAAGGAGTCGAAGCGGTTTGGGTTAACTCTGAGCTCAGATTGGTACTGCGCAAGTGCTTCTTCTGGTCGGTTCAACTCCATGAGCAAGTCTGCAAGCATTTCGTGTCCCGGCAGCTCGCCCTCAGCATTGAACAACCCTCCATCCCTTGCCGCTAACGCTCTGAGACCGTGAAGCGCCTCCTCATCGCTCCCTTTGGCGTGAGCGATCCATGCGAGCGCCGTCTGATGGTCTTGCTCCACGGCGTTAGCAATCCCGTCTTTGTGCTGTTCCAGTAGCCTTGTGCGGACAGTTTCCATCTCGGCCACATCGCGGGTGGCTTCCTTGACATGCCCGAGATGCGCCGCGCCCAATGCCCGAACGAAATACATGCCGGCCAGGTCCCCGAGTTCCTCATCCACCAGTTGGGGGAGCGATTCCGCCATCCCCCAATCATGAAGCTCAAGAGCAAAAGTGGCGGAGTAATTTGCAAGGGCCGAGATTTGCGGGTCAAAACCAACCCCATACATGTCTTTCATCTTTGGCAATGCTTTAACCTCTCCCATCAGGCGTTGTGCATCAGCCTCTCGCCCACATTGAAGGTATGCGTACATCAAAAATTCCATCGCATGGAATTGGTGTCCCCTGTCCTCCATGTGCATTGCGTCAGCATTTCGGCTCGCCGCTACCGATGCAAGGTTCGAATCAATGTCCTCCTGCCAGAGTCCCAGTCGAGCAAAGATGTGCGAAGGCATGTGAAGGGCGTGAGCAGCAGCAGGCGCGATACTTGCATACCGACGTGCAGCCGGAAGTCCCAGTTGCGCCAGGCTAGGCGTGTCGTAGGCATGGATCAGGTAGTGGGCAATGCCGGGATGGTCAGATTCACTTGCGAAGAGCGGCTCCAAAAGAGCCGCTGCTTCTCGACGCCTCTCGTGTGTAGGGTCGTCATGGTCAGTAAGAGTCAGTGCAGCAGCATAGAAAGCAGTAGCTTCATGGTCATCGGGGTGGTCGCGATGGAGCCTTTGCAAAGCCTGCGTGTAGTTGTCCCAACGTTTTTCGTCCCGGCTCTCAGGATTTCGGAAAAGGGCGCCGACGCTGTCAATGTATTCCCCTTCCCGCTTGGTTGGTGGATGAGAAGACTTGGCGAGAACAACTTCTTGCCACCCACGATTCCGAGTTGCCGCATCAGGCGCAGCCCATCGCCAAAAAGTCCTCGCGATGCCCCAATGTGCCATCGCACACTTTGGATCGTTCCGCGCAACCTGTCTGAAGGTTGCCTCCGCGGTCTCGAATGCGAACGAGTGCAGCAATGCGACACCTCTTTCGAAATCCTTCTGAACAGAAGAACAAGAAATCGGAAAATGAACGGTCCCCAGTCCCTGTTCAGCAAAGCCATGATGGTGGGGGGCTTCGTCTCCGTAGGAGCACGCGGAAACGCCAAGGACAGAAACGAATATCGCGAACACTTGTAACAAAATCGACCCTGAAGCGGGAGTATACGCTATGTTGAGGGCTCGGCAAGGCAAGCCCTGCCCCCGGCACTGTCAACACCACGCTGCAACACTATTCGCACAGCGTAAGAGAAGATCGCAGGGAGCATGGGGGGCATCGCAGCAGAAGAGCATATCGGCGATCCATCAAGCGTTAATGTGCCAAGATCCCTGCCTGCCGGGCATTCTTTAGGGAAATTGACACTCATTCTGCCGGGCCGTAAGCTGACCGTGGCCAAAGACGCGGATCGTGCGAGTATCCGCTCTCGCACAGCTGATGGTTCCGCTCGGGGGCACCGTGAAACGAATTCCGGCGTTCGTGCTTATCTTGTCAAGGTTCGCCTGGTCGGCTCCAGTTCACGCTGAAACCTATCGCGGTCCGAATAGTCCCCAGCAGGCCCAGACGGGAGCAAAGAAATATCAAAGAGGGCGACTCGCCAACAGCGAAACGGAAAAGAATTTAGCCAAGGCACAAACGCAAGCCAGCCAAGAGGCAGAAACATAATCGGATTTCATGAACCAGCCATTGGGACAATCAGCTTTCGACAGCCCGATCAGTGAAGGGGATGTCCGGCGCTTGGAGTACGAACGTCCGGTGCGTCAATGGGCATTGTTGTTTGCCAAGAGCTTTGTCGTTGCCCTTCTGTACTACGTGTCGACTGTGGCGAGCCTGAAGCTACGTCTCTCTACATCAACTCTTACGCTGGTGTGGCCGGCGAATGCCCTGTTCATGGCAACGCTCGTACTCAGTCCAAGACGCCAGTGGTGGGTGTACCTATTGGCGATTATTCCTGCACATATCCTCGCACTTTATCCCTACCACGTGGGATTTTGGTGGTTGACCTATCAGCTGTTCTATAACGCGGCCCTGGCAATCCCGTGCGCGGCCATCCTGCAAAAATTCGGACCCGACGCTCTTCATTTTGAGAAATTGAATAAAGTCATCGAATTTCTCATTCTCTCAATTGTCGTTCCGGGTGTCGTCAGCCTGGCTGTTATCTTTCCGGTTGTAAGGCTTGCACCAAGTTCCGTCCTTAGAGCCCACGATTTGGCCCCCAATCTAATTGGCGCGTGGACCAGTCGTTGGATCACCGTTACCGCGTCCCTCATAGTTTTTGTGCCTACGATCCTGGTCTGTGTCACTCGAGGTGGTCATTGGCTTCGTGGGCTGTCACCCTTGAAGGTGGCCGAAGGAACACTGCTGATCGTGTCGCTGCTTGCCGTTACCTTCCAGGTGTATGGGCGTGTGTACGTTGTTGGGGACGCGCCGCCTAGCATTTACTTGATTCCGTTACCGATCTTACTTTGGGCAGCAGTTCGATTTGGGTCAGTCGGTGCTTGCGTTTCGATCACTATGTTTGTCTGCATCTCCAGCTGGTGCACCTTAATGGGAGAAGGTCCCTTTCTGAGCTCCATTTCTGTTAGCCGTGTCACAGTTCTCCAGGTGGCGTGGATTGTGGTTTCTGCTCCGTTGCTTTGTTTGGCTGCTGTTGTCTCAGAACGCAAAGCTGCACTTGAAGACTTGAAGGCGGCTCACGTGGAACTGCAGCAATTCGCGCCCCGCTTGATCTCGGCGCAAGAGAACGAGAAACAGCGTATCTCCCGCGACTTGCACGACGATATTGGACAGAGGCTGGCGCTATTAAGAATTGGTCTGGATAAGTTAGACCAAACCATACCCTTCGAAAGGGCGGCGCAGCATGCCCAGATGCGTCGCCTACTCACCCAACTGGACGACCTTGTCATCGGCGTTCACAACATTTCGCACCAATTGCATTCCTCGAATTTAGAGCTGTTGGGTCTGAGTGTTGCCCTGAAAGGGGTCTGTCAGCAACTGGCCGACCAATATGGCATCGTCATCGACTTGAGGACACAGGAACTGCCGAAGACCCTCCCAGGGGATTTGTCTCTGTGCTTTTACCGTACTGCGCAAGAGGGGCTTATGAACGCCTTGAAACACAGCCAATCAAGGCGAATCGACGTCAGCTTGGACTGTCGCGGACAAGTTCTTCGCATGCGGATTAAGGATTTCGGAATTGGGTTCGACCCTTCGGTCTTGGGAAAGGGATTGGGGTTGGTCACTATGCAGGAGCGACTCAGGATGGTCGGCGGAGTTCTGCGAGTCAATTCTGTTCAAGGCAAGGGAACCGAACTAGAAGCGGAAGCAAAAATACGTGATGCCACTCCCGAAGCGGCCTAAATTCCTAGGAGCCCTCACTCGTCGCAAATCCATTTTGGCTTCCGCCACTTTCGTCGCGCCCTGCTTCGTCCGGAAAAAGCTTCCAATCGAGGGACGAGTCGCATGGTTCTCGATTTGGACAGAGGATACCTGGAAAGGGCAAAAGTCAATGATCTCAGGAGTTCAAGGATCACAGGTCGTTGTCTGAAACCGAAATCCCCCATCGCTCTAGAAGCCATTCAGGAATGTAACAACGGTTGCGGTTCTCCCTACACCAAGCGTGAAGCTCAGGAGAATCAGCATAATTCTGTTCCTTAAGCCCGAGTTGCTTTGCAAATGTCTCGAATTCGCTAGGGAGCTTGGGTAGCGGCGCGGGAGGATCGCCTGTGCTCCACCGCGGATTGCCTGGGCGACGGGCCATTCGGGAGAGCATCATACTTGCTTGGCACCGCTGTTGTCATGCCCTTCAATTAGCGATATGGGATTTGTCGGTTACGAAATAAACGAGCTTACGCGCCGACCGCCGTCGACTGGGGAGGGACGTTTGCAGGAGAATCCTTGGAATCGGCACCGGCAACTGATGCGCATCTCCCTAGAAAATTCAAGCACCGTCGGGGCCTCAATAAGCGAAAATGCGATTTCGCGGGGGAGGAGCAAGCGCGCGTATTATGGCCACTTAAAAGCACGACTTCCGTCTACTCCAAACCCTTTGAAGTTTTCGATTTTCGCCGGTTCAGGAGGCTTCTTGTCTGTACCGGCCTTGAGCTCCCGAAGATTGACCTGTTGTTCCAACTGGGTCATGAGGGTTCGAAGATTCTGGTCACTGGCATCCAAAACCTTGCGCATTTCCGTGCTGGCCCGCATTGCTTCCTCGTACGCGGCCCGAGCTTTGGCAAGAAGCGGAAGATGTTCGATGAATGCAGTAGCGTTTGCGGTGAACTCCTTAACCGCATCTGTGTACGTGTTCATTGTTGGTGAGGTCAATGGCTGATTAGAGTTCTCCGCAAGGACCTTCTCGGAGGGGACTGCGGAACTCCCTTTCTGGAGGTCGTCATTGGTTGAGAGCGACGGACCTAGGGCGTTCTCGAGCAGTCGCGTCGCGTCGCGTTGCTGCTCCGTCGTGGTTTGCGATTGCGCACCTTCAGCATCATCCGGCTTCTTCCACATGCACTTGCACTCCTCGGAGCAGATTTGGCCAAGGGGATTCTATAGGGAAAGATAAGGCTCACCTATAGCCCAAGAGTGCCATTCTCACTGCCGCAGAACAAGTCCAAACCTAGCAATGGTTGGAAAGTCAAGTCTGTTGGCTACGCTACACAAAAGGAGGTTTTTGTCGGGGCAGGTTTTGAAGGATCTCCGCTTTCTCGGCTGCTAAGCGTCTGAGTGACAGTTTTGCAATCCTCTAGGCAATGGCGAACGCTCCCCGTGCCCCAAACACCGGGCTTTGTCCCAGAATACCTTTCCGAGTTTTCCAGAGAGTCTCACGGCACCGCTAAATGCAACGAGTGCTTCGGAAGCGTGTCAACGTATAGTCAAAACGCGGAAACCACTTCAGTGTGTTCGCTGCAAATTGCGGCGTAATGATCGCGCTCAACTTGCCCTTGAAATGCGCTCGCAGGATATGCGCAGCACAGATAAAAGGAATGTGTTAACGCCAGTTCATTCCATAGTTGTTCCAGCCGAACAGCGGCCTGGTACTTCTTCTGCTCCCACAACACAGCAACCATTTCACCGAATGCGACCAGTGGCGCATTGTTTAACAGAGCCGTGGCTTTGGTCGTGCGAATTACTTTTTCGAATTCCAAGAGAAACCGCTCTCGGTTTGGCTGGTCAGCAACCATGAACGCGTCTAACGCTTCGACGGCATCGAGGACTGCTAGGCGGCCCTTCGTTGTTACCTCATCGACATCGATGCCATGCGCAATCAATCGCTCCAACAAGCCTTCTCGATGTGATCTCGTCATCACGACGGCTACGGAATCGCCTGCGCGAAGCTCATTGCTAAACAATGCGCCAAGATTATCGAGCAAATCGCTGTCATCCGCATAAAACTGCACGACATGCCCCTGCTTGCGAAGCAGAGACAAGCTGGGACTGACGAATCGCTTGCCCTCAAGAACCGCATTTACGGCTGGAAATAATTGAGTCGCGGCATCCGACTTTACGACATATCCACATGCACCCGTGCCCAAGGCTGCCTCAGCAATATCGGCCGAACGATTTTCAGTTAGGAAGAGGATTTTGGAGCTCGGGGATTGGCGTCGAATTTTTCGTGCGGCTTCGATTCCATTCAAGTGCGGGAGCCCAATGTCCAGCAAGACCAGGTCAGGGGACAATGCTTGCGCTTGCTGAATGGCCTCCAGTCCGTCACCTGCTTCGCCGATGACTTCAAGATAGTTTTGGGATTGGAGTTCCGCCCGAATCAATTGTCGAAAAGGTGTGTAATCATCTACTAGGAAAACCCGGATAAGCCGCTTTTCCATCTTCGCTAGAATGCACCACTTGCAAGGATAGAGTCCTGACGGTCGATCACGCCCGTTCTTGCGCGAATTCAATCATGCCGCGATCAGCTCTGGATCGCAACCTGTCAGAACTGACAGTAGCAGGTCCAGCCTCTGTTCGATGCCGAACAAAAACAGCAACTGCGTTGCTGTTTGATGGACCGGGCGCAATGGTGACGTCGGAGCTTCTAGTTGTTCGTGAGTCTGCTGGACGGGAACATTCGGCCCTCAACTATGCGGCAGCCGCTGGACGGTGGTCGTCCAGATGTTCGAGATAGTTCTCTCGAACGTGATGGCGTACGCCTAACGCTTCGTCTAGTCGCTGCGACTTTTCTTCTTCGCTGATAAACCGGTTATCAAGAATGTCCACAATTGAATCTGTCGCTGCATTCAGTCGTTGTTCGAGAATTTCACATTCCCAGCAAGATGTCTTGCGATGTGCTCTTTGGATGACGTATGGCGGCATGCCCGAAATCATAAACAAATCGCCTCAGATATTGGCCTGTAAGGCGTGACAGGAAGACTCGCTGTCTGCACTAGGGAAACCGTGATGGGCCGAGCACCACTTTCATCGAGGGCTGAATTCAAGCTCGGTTATCAGCTTGCTTTGGTCACAACGAGCCGCTGTATACCTCATTGATTTCACAATCTCAGATCTTCTTGCACCAAAAACCGACTCGCAGCGATTCGACCCCCGGCGGGTCTTCACTTGGTCCCGATGAGATTGAGGAACACGCCTTGGTGTTTGTAATTCAAGTCAGTCAGGTCGTCGGAGAAGTCGGTGAAATTGTAGCCGACCCCAGCCTTCAAGTTCTTGCCGATGTGATGATAGATCGCTGCCAATGCTCCACGGCGGTTTTGACTGACGTTCGGGAGCTCAAGTGTTCGCACCTCGGCCAAGCAATCCCATTGCTGGAGGAAGCGCCAGTCCAAACGTAACACCGCCAGCTGCGCGGGGTTGTCGAAGAAATTCGGATGGATGCGATCCAGACTCTCCTGTCCCAGGCGGTAGGCGTACTTGCCTCCGAGGGACCAGTTCGCCGTGAGATCGTAAGTCAGATCGAGCGCCGCGATGTGGCTCTTCTGAAGGAACTCGGACGCGGTGTTCTGGAAGCCTACTTGATCCGTGGTCGGGACATTGTAGAAGTACGTGTACTTCACCAGAGCGTTGAACCGGTCGTTCCGCACCGGACGGTAAGCGTAGCCGACCACGGCCTCGGTGTAGCCGCCGGCATAAAACTCCCCGAGCGAGCTATCACTGACCGAGTGGTCGAGCTTGCCGATTACGCGCCAATCGGGCGTCAGCTGGAACTTGAAGTTATTACGGAACAGCCACAGACTTCTTTGAGTACGCGTCTGATCGAGTTGTTCCTGGTCGTCCCGGCGGTATTCAATCGCGCTCGAGAGCTGCATCTTATTATCCAGGCCGTAGCCCACGCGGATGCCGGCCGCCTTGCGATCGGTATCGGCGCCCGTCTGCGAATCACGCAGCTTGCCGAACTCCGCGCTGCCGCCAAAACTCCACCTCTCATTCGCCGTGAGGTTGATTCCGGTGGCGTGCGTCAGGCCGCCGAGGGTCGAGCCATTCTGGTAACGCTCCTCGACGTAAACGCTGGAACTGTCGGAGAGCCGCGTCTTGGCTCCCGAGACAAGGTTGCCCTGGCTGCCTCGGAGTAGCTGGCCGTTGTCGGTCCGCTCGTTTTCCAGCGAATAGTTCAGGTAGAGATTGGTCCGCTCAGAAGAGAGAAAGTTAGTGCCGAGCTTTCCGCCGGGCCCGAGTTCTCCGTCGGAAGCCTCTCCTTCGATCTGAAATCGCTTGGTAAAGCGATACGAACCGCCCGCGCCGATGCGACTGTTATCTGGACGGCCTCCGCTTGCGGCGACCGTGTCCTGGACGAAGGCATAGGCGCGCCAGGTATCGCTGGGATTGAACTTTATCTGCGCGACCGCGTCCGTGCGCTCGCCCTGCTCCTGCGTCAGCGGAACCAGCGGTGAACGATCCTTGCGGAGGTCATTGCGCACGCCGGTGCTGAGGCTCCATGTCTCGGTCAGCTTATAGCCCGCATCCAATTCGACAGCCCGGGTCTCGAGCCCTTGGTCTTCGATCCTCTGATCTCCCTTTGCAGCAAGCGTCAGGCGGCTGGTCACTGGCATCCTCAGCGTGCCGCCATATTGCTCGGTGTTCTTGATGGTTGCCTGTCCTAGAGCCGAATAACCAGCGTCGAGGTTCTGCGTATAGAACGTGAACCGGCCCTTGTGACCCTCGAAGAAATCGCCGAGTCCGACGCTCAGGTCGGCGCGGTATGCGCCCGCTTTCTTGCCGGTAAACGACTGGTCGTCAGCGCTCTGGAACCCGAATCCGCCATCATCAGATCGGAGGGGAGAGGAGAGAAGACCATTGCTGCGGCCAGTCTGCACCTTGATCCAAGAGTCGGCGCTCTTCCGCAAGGTCAGGTCTGCGGCGCCGAGGTTGCTGGCCGCGTCGCCCTCGTTGGAGTTTGCTGTCAGGCCAAGCCGCACATGATCATTCAACCAGTAATCGCCCTGACCACCCATGGCGACTTGGTTCAGCTTGTCAAAGCCTGGCGTGTACTCATAACGCACTACAAGATATGCGTCATCACCGCTCAATCCGCTGCTGCGCACAAGCAAGTTGTCGTTAGCCGTCGAAGAGAGCGGCGCAGAAAGCAGCATCCGTCCCTGCAGGTAGTCGATGTCGTAGTCCACATTAGGCCGCAGGTTGACCACCCCCGTGACGATGCCGGAGACCTTGTCGCGGATTTCGATGCGTGCGCTCTCGGAGCCCGTCAGGATGTCCTGGTGGTGCAGGAAATAGAGCGACCCGCCAGTTCCGCGGAATTCTTCATAGCTTGGCATCGTTCCCGGTTCGGCGGCGAAACCGTCCACCTTGATTCGTTGCTCGCCGAAGCTGGTGGTAAGTTCGGAGCCGTAATGCGCGTTCGCTCCATA
>Ga0157378_10000075_pt1 | contig 90485 bp, 92 predicted proteins | sample M65metaG_FD_115309 | JGI IMG/M metagenome (GOLD analysis project Ga0157378, IMG submission 115309) | Miscanthus rhizosphere microbial communities from Kellogg Biological Station, Michigan, USA - M6-5 metaG | ecosystem: Host-associated > Plants > Roots > Rhizosphere > Soil | place: USA: Michigan...
CTGGACAAAAAACGCGCGCCGCAGGATTCAGCATTGAAGATAAAAGCCTTACGGTCACGGAGACAAGGTCTGCAAAACCTTTATACGTGAGTTCGATTCTCACCCGCGCCTCCAAGCTCTAACCTCTGAAGACTTTGCGCATCCCCCAGCCGAAGTTTGTACCCTGCCATACGCCCCGCCCCAAGATTTGGACTCACTCACCGAAGCACGCTGCAATCTGCTATAGTCCCGATCTGGAATTTTATTGCTTTCGCTCTAATGTTACGTTGACAACATAAGGTCGTTAGCCTAAGCTGCCAGCGACGACCTGTCTCCGCCCTTCGACCTCTAAGAGGGCAGAGCGCTTATCGTTTCTCGCGGTTGCAAGAGAAATAAGCGTCTCACCAAGAACACAAATTGACCCCGTGTTCCGCTAGTGACTCGTGAACTGTTCGGAGAAATCCGCAGTAAGAAGGAGCACTCTGCGTGCGCGTCCATCTAATCAATCCAAGCCACGTCTCTTTCGGGACGGCAGTCATTACCCCTCGTTGGCAATATGTTCTGGCCGGCGCCACCCCACGACGCTTCGGTAATCCAGTTCTAGTGGACGAAACCTTGGCCCAGCTAGATCTCGAACAAATTCAGAAGGGCGACGCGGTGGGGATCAGCATTCACACCGCAAATGCATTGCGCGGCTATGAGCTTGGCAAGCTGGCTCGGGAACGTGGAGCCTACGTCATCTTCGGCGGAATTCACGCCACGCTCTATCCCCAGGAAGCACGTGAGTTAGGCGGCGCGCACTCGGTGGTACACGGCGATGGCGATGTCGCTTGGCCGATCGCGCTGGCCGACTGCGAGAAGGGGATTCCTCAGCCGGACTACCTGGGTGGCAAAATCGAAGCCAGCGATTTCGTCGCGGCTCGCTGGGAATTGATTCCGCGCGAGAAATATATGTGGGCGTCGGTGCAGACGGTTCGCGGCTGCCCCAAGCATTGTTCGTTTTGCTCGGTGTGGCGTACCGATGGGCAGCGCCCGCGTCAGCGGACCTCCGATGTGGTTATGGAAGAGATCGTCCAGTTGCGCCGGCTGGGCTTTCGCTTCATCGCGCTGGCCGATGACAACTTTTATCCTGTCACCCTTACCGACCTGGATCTTGCACGCCGTCAGAAAAACACCGCGCGAATCGATGAACTCACTGCATTGCGAGACGAACGTTTCGAACTGATGTCTCGCCTGGCACAGCTTCCTGACGACATGGTGTTTTTCACCCAGATCACGATGGAAGCAGCGGAAGACACCGACTTTCTCAATGCCATGAAAGCCGCCCGCATCAAGGGCGCTCTGGTTGGAGTCGAGGCGGTGACCCCGGCCGGATTGAAGGATGTATACAAAGACTTCAATCTCTCCGGGCAGCATTTGATCGACCGGCTGAGGGTTTTTCGCAGCCACGGCGTGCACGTGCTCGGCTCTTTCATTTTCGGATTGCCCAGCGACCGTCCCGAAACATTCGCCGCCACCGCGGCGGCGGCGATCAGCGCCGATGTAACCTTCGCCCAGTTCGTGACCTTGAGCCCATATCCCGGCACCGTGGACTTTGACCGCTGGGAAAAAGGACTGGGTGATACTCCGCCCACCATAGCTGGTGTGCCCCTGACCCGGCGCTGGCTGATTCCACAAGGCCTTCGCCCCAAGCTCTATTGGGACCACCCAGTAATGAGCGCGGAGGAAATCCGCTCAAGAACGCAAGCCGTATGGGACAACTTCTACAGCATCGGGTCGATCTGGAGGCGTTCGAAGTTCATCAAATCCAGTCGTGGACGCCTGGCGTTCGTTCTGATCTCCAAGATCTATCGTCAGATGTACGCCGACACCGGAATTGCTACCGATAGCGCCCGCGTTTCGTGGTCGGGACGCTGGGCACGTTGGCTATCCAAACCTTGCCGGCGATTGTTCGCCGGAACCCCCATGCCGGAGCTCAGAGTGCCTCCCAGAACCGAGCCCAGCGCTGCAGGAGTGCTCCGCGGCGCCATGGTTATGCGCTGCCTACAAATTGTTTCACTCTTCGTGGGAATTGCAGCGGCGTTACCGACATAGTAACGGGCCGAAAAGGCCCCTTCTGCTATACTGTCGTTGACGCTATTTCCACGGTTTGCTTGTTTACGCGGTGGTCCCACGTTTAGGACCAGTTTCACCTCCGCTTTCCCTGCCTGCCGTTTTACTCAGCGCCAAATCAAAATAATTGACGTGAGCGGCATGGATGCTCCTGACGTGTGTCAGGGCGTGTGACGACAGGGCCCCTCCAGAAAGAAATAAAACCGAATGACCACATTTTCAGAACTGTCCCTTTCTGCTTCTTTGCAGCAGAAATTGGCGGCAGCTCAATTCATAACCTTAACCCCTATCCAGGAGAAGGCGATTCCGCCTGCCATGGAAGGCAAAGACGTAATCGGCACCGCCCAGACCGGAACCGGCAAGACGCTCGCGTTTCTGCTACCTCTCATCGAGTTGCTGCGGCGCGAGCCGTCCCGCCAGGCGAAGGCTCTGGTGCTGCTTCCGACGCGGGAGCTCGCCATGCAGGTGCACGCACAGTTCGAACTGCTGTGCGGCAAAAATATTTGCAAAGCGGCGCTGGTAATCGGAGGAGTCTCCGAGAAGACGCAGATCCAGCATCTGCGCGGAGGCGCCGGCCTCATCATCGCCACCCCTGGCCGTCTTCAGGACTTTATTGACCGCAGATTGACCGACCTTCGTGGCATCAAGATTCTGGTGCTCGACGAAGCCGACCGCATGCTCGACATGGGGTTTCTTCCCGCCATCCGGCGTGTTCTATCTTCACTTCCGGCAGACCGGCAGACGCTTTGTTTCTCGGCAACTATGGAGCAGTCCGTGGCCAGCCTGGTTCATGAATACATGCGCCAGCCGGTTCGAGTGGCGTTGGGCTCCGTGCTCAAGCCTGCGGAGAGCGTCGAGCTCTCAGCTTACGAAGTTCGTCCGGACGGAAAGATGGAGGCGCTGCGCCAACTGCTTTACGCCGAAACCGGCCAGACCCTGGTCTTCGCCCGCACCAAGCGCGGTGCCGAGCGAATTGCCAAGACCCTAGTCCGCGACGGGTTCAGTGCGGCCATGATTCACGGCGACCGTTCGCAATCGCAGCGGAACGGCGCCCTCGCCGGCTTTCAGGACGGCCGTTACCGGATCCTGGTCGCTACCGACATCGCCTCGCGCGGCTTGCACGTAGACGACGTGGCCCACGTCATCAACTATGACCTTCCAAAGATGGCGGAAGACTTCATCCACCGTGTGGGCCGCACCGGCCGCGCCGGGTCGCAGGGACACGCCTCTTCCCTAGTTTCAGGTGCAGAAGTGATCGAGCTCCGCCACATCGAGCGTACCTTGAAGCTGAAGATCGAACGGAAGCAGTTCGATTCATCCAGCGTTTCTGATCAACCGAAAAGGGTGGTCCAAAACACGCTCAATTCGCGGACGCTGACTAGACTACCGGGCGAGGTTTTTGTCTAGAAGCAGTCCGCAAAATGGTTCAACACGAGTGCATCTGAAGTTGCGCCACCGTTCACGCTTAGCGATTTCTCTCGCAATCCCGTGCGGGACCCGAACGATCACAACCCGGCTATCGCTTCATCAATCGTCGGTTTCGAGAGTTCGCCGATGTGTAATTTCGAGCGGAGATCTTCAACCCACCCGGCACCACGGGGTTCGGCCACTCAAGCGTGCAATGGGGAGTGCGTGCCTGGCACAATTGTCTCCACTGCTGCCGCCCCCCGCGTGGCGCAAAATTAACGGTTAGGGGCTTTCAGGGGGGTTACCGCGCATCAAAGTATACGCACACGTTTCGAAGTCTGTTGACTGGCGCCAGAGGTAGATGCGGGTCTACCGGTCGGCTTTTCGGTCGGATTATTGCCAGCTGTGAAACAATGATTCACGGTGAAGATTATGGCCAACATTTCGGAAAAATCGGTGGCCACTGCATATGATCCTGGGAAATGGTTAGGCCGGGTCATCATTGGAGTACTGCTAGGGGAGGCGATCTGGAATCTGATTGTCTCGTCCATGAACAATCTTTTCGTGCCCTGGCTCGGCGACGTGATGGGACAATCTTCTGGATTGCCAGCGTCCTTTACCCAGCGACCGTACAACTATCCGGAGTTTTTCGTTTCATTTTGGGAGTCCTGCATTGCCGCGCTCACGGCTGCGGTGCTGAACTACTTTTTACAGCGGCAGAATGCTGCCAGAGTGAACCCAGCCAAAACTGCCGTACGGGTTAATCCGGTCGTGGCTCCGGTATTAATTTCTCAGAATCCAACGCTGGACCGAGCTTCCCGGGAGCCTTCTCCACCGATTGCCGCGGCACCGGTAGTGCAGCCTGCCCCCGTGATATATACATCAGTCACGGCTGTGCCACCAGCTCCAGTTACCGCTCCAGAAACGGCAGACAGACCTACCCCGGTTGTGCAGGAATTGAGCCCTAGTCCTCCATTGCCGACAGCCAAACCACCTCAGTCTGTCCCCAAAGTAGAATCCAAGAAGACAGAAAAGCGGAAAGAGGTGTACTACAACCTGGTCGGAGACCCGTTGCCTTCCGAGGAAGAAAGCGGGTAATGTTCGTCCTAAAACCGTCAAAACAACACTGGAGATACTGGCGCTCCAGGGCATTCGTTGGGGAGTTCCTGCGGATGGCTTCCGGATCGCACCTGATTCTGCGCGGCATCGCCTTGTAAGCCGGGACCCTACCTCATATAATCCGGCCCGCCCGAAGCTTTGCTCGAAATGGAGATCTCATGAAAAGAATGATAGTGGCAGCTATGCTTGCATGCGCGACCCTGGCGCTCGCGGAGGGAAATAATTCCGCTATTGAACAGAACCTTACGCAGACCGAAAAGGGTCTTTGGGAAGCATGGAAGGCCCGTGATGTCGAACCGTTCAAGAAGGTGATGGCCGACGGTGTGGACGTAGGCGGTGGCGGCGTTCGGAGCGGAGATCAAGTGATCAAGGATATTGGCTCGACACAATGCACGGTGACCAGCTACTCGCTCGATCCGCCGACATTCAAGTGGATCGATAAGAACACAGTCCTGATGGCTTATCGTGCCAGCCAGGATGCGACCTGCGGCGGCGATAAAGTGCCGGAAGCGGTTTGGGCCAGTTCATTATGGGTCAAGAAGAATGGCGGCTGGAAAGCTGTTTTTCACCAGGAGACTCCTGCAACCAAATAGGAGTAAGCGCTCCTAACTATTCCAGTTGCGTGACCTCCCGGCCAGTAAATACCGGAAGGCAGCACCCGGGAAGTCGTGGACAGGAAATTCGTGCGTCATCGCGATCCTTGGAGGGCGTTGATAATTTGCGCGCACTCCTTTGGGACCGGGACTTCTTCTACCGAAGAGGTTCGGGCCGTAACCCATATGCTCGCTTGCGGGGCGCGGACTTGGGTGGTCATAGGGCGTCCGCGCGGCAGCGTACTGCCAATTAAGCGAGCTCGTTAAGGTCGTGGGTATCGGTCGGTTCAGGCTCAAGAGATTCGTCGTCTAAAGAGGGCTTCGGCACCCTCCGGCGACGGTGTTCCTTTGCTAGATCTTCCCGGCCCGGCTCTTCGATGCGGCTCGCGGGAGTTATCCTTTCCGGAATTGAGATCCTTTCCACACATTCCTTATCGGAACAAAATATCCCGCACTTTAGTGCTATAAAGCTTTGTCTTGCTGTGTATTACCGCCCCGCTGCGGCCGGACATCGCTTCAAGAACCTGTGGCCCCCTTTTCACTTTTCCAAAAATTTCTTCTGAATCGGACAGGTGAAAATGCGTCGCTTCTTACCCAGCGATGGCGCCTGTTCGAACAACTTCGAAAACTTGCCGCTAGGCCCCCAGTCTTCTAGGGCTTTACCCCAATTCCTTGGGACATTCCCAGGCTCTGGGGGTGATTGCTCCGAAGTTAGCGGGGGCTGTACACCATTTGTATCCCGCCGCAAACGAATCCAGGGCATTCACTTTCGTCACGCTCTCCCCTCAAAAAATTAACCCGCTGATTTAGCGGGTTTTAGCGGATGATAATTGGTAGCGCTAACGGGAATCGAACCCGTGTTTGAAGATTGAGAATCTTCCGTCCTAACCCCTAGACGATAGCGCCGCTAACGATATAGCTTGTAGGTTTCAGGATTTCGACTTGATTTTACCATCTCTTTTAGCCGTCGGTGATGCACGGCGCGAACAACACTCCCGATAGTCCGCTTGATTTTTTCGTTGCTGTGGCGCGGTCTCTCAAAATCTGTTGCCGTCGTACGATGTCCAGCTCTGGAAGCTTGCGACTGGCGTTCATCCCGAAGGGCTCGGACCATAGCTATTTGTCAATATTTGTAAATGAAATTGAAATTCACTTTCACTTTCAATAAAGTAGGCGGGCCTTGGCATCTGTGTTCGCCGGCGCGGCGGAATCCGTGGACGGCGATGCTGTTTTAGAAAGCCCCTCCCATAATGATCGAATAGATAGGCTACACCACAAATAGGCTGTCTCAGGAAATCCTAAACGTTTTGATTTGGCTTCATCCGAGGCAACGTGGCAAATTCAAAGGACGAAGAAATCGAACGGCTGCGATCCTTGCTGAAGAAGGCGCACGAGCCAAGCTTGCCTTTCGCGAAGAAAGTAGTACGGAGTATTAAAGAGGAGGTTGCGGCGGAGGAAGAATAAGAAGGCCGCAGAGGAGGATAGGGCGAAGAAGAAAACCTAGCCTCCGGTCCTCGGTGCCTTACGCGCCCTGCCAGCTTTACTCGCTTGTAACTAACTATCCTCTAACGAAATTGCCAGATCTACAGCTGCCGCGATCTCTTCGGCTTCGGTTGGATTGGCACCCTCGGGGGCGGCGTCCAGCTTGGGAGTCAGTGATTCGGCGGCGGCTTGAAGTGAAGTCAGCTTTTCCGCCATGTTGTCATTGCCGGCGATCTGCATCGCTGGATCCGTGGATACTCCGTTTTCCGGGGGCTGGTTGGAACCGAAGCGTATTAAGTCGGGAAACCGCATTCCGTGGTGTGCTCCAATATCTCGGATTGATCTTAGATCGTACCATTTTCTGTCCTGCACTCGCGAGCGAGGGCGCATCACGGATTAACGTACTGCGGATAACGTTTTCTCTGCGTTCATAACTGTTTCGCGAGTCGACTGTTACCAAAATCTATACCATCGACACAATTTTTTAATCCTTGGTCATTACCATTCACAGCCTTGTTCGGTTTATCATTATGACAATCACCACATGTCTGCGGGGAGTGTTCCCGGCTCAAATTTCATGTGGCCAGTTCAACCTTTCGGGCCTTTCGGCCCGCCAATCTGTAAGGAGTAGTCGAGTATGGCAAAAGCAAAGACCCCAAGAAGCGCCACCAGCCCAGCCCGTAGCAAGCGGACCGTTGTCGAACCGCAGTTCCAGGCAGTTTCCGAATCCCGAGAGTCAGGCAATGGTTCAGCGGTAGATATTCAAGCCGAAATCCGTCAACGCGCGTACGAGCTTTACCAGGAACGCGGATACGTCTCCGGTTTCGAGCAGGAAGACTGGATCACTGCGGAGCGGGAAGTTCTCTCGCGCCACAGCCTGCAACTGGTCTAGCGCCAGTTCCCTCACCAGCAAGTGTGTCAGTGTGCCTGTTAAACGTGCGGGGACACGTTTGCCCGCCGCGGGAAGGGACATCCCTAGTCGTGAGTCGTGGGCCGGGTTGCTACCCAGCCCGGTTTCTGAAAAAATAGGCCGCACAGGCACATTCATGTCGCAAATTGGCAGTTTTGCGCTTCTGCTGGCTCTCGCCTTAAGCGCATATTCGTTTCTTGCCGGTGGTTACGCGTTGTTTCGTCCGGGGCCGCTTTCCGAGCGGCTGGGCGAAACTGCTCGCCGCGCCGGTATTGCCACCTTTGGAGTGGTCTTTCTGGCGGCGGTTGTGCTGGTGATCTCTGCCTTCCAGAACGATTTCTCCATTGCCTACATCTATCACCACAGCAACCGCGACCTTCCCGGTCCTTATAAGTTCGCAACTCTCTGGTCGGGACAGGAAGGCTCGCTCCTTTTCTGGCTGCTGCTGCTTTCGACCTATGGCCTGGTCTTGCGCCTGCGGCACAAGACCGATTCGCGTCTCTTTGCCCACGCTTCGGTTATCATCGCCGCGGTTCAGGTTTTCTTTCTTCTTCTGGTGAATTTCGCAGCGCATCCGTTCGCGCTGCTGCAGGGCACGTTTCCTCCCGATGGCGCCGGACTAAATCCTCTCCTTCAATATCCGGAGATGGTCATTCACCCCCCTATGCTTTATCTGGGCTACGTGGGATTCACCATTCCCTTCGCTTTTGCGCTGGGCGCATTGATCATGCGCTACCCGGGCGAGAAATGGATTCAGATCACCCGCCGCTGGACGATGGTGACCTGGTGCTTTCTCACGTGTGGCATCGCGCTGGGTATGCATTGGGCCTACGCTGTTCTGGGATGGGGCGGTTATTGGGGTTGGGATCCGGTCGAGAATGCTTCGCTGCTTCCATGGCTGACCGGCACTGCGTTTCTGCACTCGGTGATGATGCAAGAGAAGCGCGGCATGTTGAAAGTTTGGAACATGTGGCTGATCTTCATCACCTTCATGCTCTCGATCTTCGGCACGCTGCTGACCCGCAGCGGGCTGGTGAATTCGGTCCACGCATTTGCCCAATCCTCGATCGGAAACTGGTTCACTGGATTTCTTGCCATCACTTGTGCGGTTTGCGTCTACTACTTCGTCAAGAACCGCAATCACCTGCGCAGCGAGCACAAATTGGAATCGTTAGTCTCACGCGAGTCCAGTTTCCTGTTCAATAATTTGCTGTTTGTAGTGGCAACATTCACCGTGCTGTGGGGCACGCTGTTCCCCAAAATTTCGGAATGGGTCCAGGGGAATAAGGTCACGGTCGGGCCTCCCTTCTTTAATAAGGTGAACATCCCGGTGGCCATGCTGTTGTTGCTCTTGACGGCCGTCGGCCCGTTGCTCTCCTGGCGCAAGACCTCGCTCGACAGCCTGAAGCGCAACTTCCTGTGGCCGGCGCTGGGTGCTCTGGCAGTGGGAGTGGCATTGATCGCGGGGGGTATCCGGCCATGGCAGGATATGTCGTACTTCTATTCCCTGATGGCGATCATGCTTTCCGCGCTGGTTTCGCTGACGGTGCTTTCTGAGTTCGTGCGCGGCGGCCGGGTCATTTCCCGCCATACCGGGCAGAATTTGATCGCTTCGATGATCCATCTCGGCCATCGCAACACGCGGCGCTATGGGGGGTACATTGTTCACTTCGGCGTGGTGGTCATGATCATCGGTTTTGCAGGGTCGGCTTTCAATCGCGACGCAGAAAGAGAAATGGCCTATGGCGACCAGATGAAACTCGGCGCCTACACGCTGGTTTGCCGCTCCTACACGCAGGAAGACAAGCCCAACTATGGCAGCCAGTGGGCCATCATCGACGTTTTCAAGGGCGGCAAACAGATTGACACCATGTACCCCGAGCGTCGGTTTTTCAAGGCCAGCCAACAGCCCTCGACCATGGTCGCCAACCGCTCCACGCTCGCCGAGGATCTGTACATAGTTTATGAGGGCGAGAATCTCGATACCGGACGCCCGATCATCAAGGCGCACCTGAATCCGCTGGTGATGTGGATTTGGATCGGGGTATGGGTGATTATCATCGGAACGATATTGGCGCTGATTCCTAACGCGGTACCGGTTCGCGTGGCGGCGCCCGCCCGAGTGGAGACCGCTCCCGTCGGGGCGGGCGTCTGATGTTGCATCGTCCTGGGCAGCGCTTTCTGCAAGCGGTCCTACTTTGTGCGGCTATCTTCGCTTTTCTTGGTGCCGGAGATGAAACGCGTTTCCGCGATCTCGGCCACCGCTTGATGTGCGTATGCAGCTGCAACCAGATTCTGCTGGAGTGCAATCACGTTGGCTGCAACTACTCCGACCGCATGCGCGGCGAGTTGATGACGGCAATCCAGCATGGCGACAGCGACGATCTCACTCTCCAAGCCATGGTGCAGAATTACGGTCCCACGGTGATCGCGGCGCCGACTTCTACCGGGTTTAATCGCGTCGCCTGGATCATGCCCTACGTTGCGTTGGTAATGGGATTGACGACTATGATCGTGATCGTTACCGTTTGGCGAAATCGCCCGCCAGGTCCACCGCCTGCAGGCGGGCCCGGAGGGGCTCCGCTTGGAGGCGGCCCGCCAATCAGCGGGAGCGAACTGGAGCGTTTCCGCCAGCAAGCCCGGAAGGACACTGAACTATGAGCCTGCTGGTTTGCGGTTTTGTAACTCTCGCTGTGCTGGTTTACGTCTTCTATCTTCCCGGAGTTCTACGCCTGGGACCGACCAAGACGCGGGTTACTTACCTGCGGGAGCGGCGCGACGTAGTTTACGAAAACCTGCGCGATCTGAATTTCGAATTCAAAGCCGGAAAGTTGTCCGAAGGCGACTACAACTCCCTTAAAACCGGACTCGAAGAAGAAGCGGCCGGCATCCTCGCCGAAATCGCCCGCCTGGAAGATTCGCCCCTTCGCCCCACCAAAGGAGCTCGAGTTTGAGAAATGCGCTTCGCGTCGCGGTAGCCGTCACCCTTCTTGCAAGTGCGGCCTTCGCCGAAAGCCTGACGGGTACGGTCACCAACGGAACCACCAAGAAGCCATCCGCGGGGGACGACGTCATCCTGATCAAACTTGGCCAGGGTATGGAAGAAGCGGCACGGGTCAAGAGCGATGCTCAAGGCAAATTTGCCCTGACGTTGGATGACCCGGGCCCTCATCTTATCCGAGTAGTTCATCAGGGCGTGACTTATCACCATATGGCGCCGCCGGGAACCACCACCGCCGACGTGCAGGTCTTCGACGTATCCAAGAAAGTGGCCGAGCTTAGCGTGACGGCGGATGTTTTGCGATTTCAGGCACAAGGCAATGAACTTCAAGGCGTGCGCCTGTTTGCCGTGGACAATACTTCGCAGCCGCCGCGCACCCAGATGAACGACCAGAATTTTGAGTTCTATCTCCCCGAGGGCGCGCAAGTCGATTCCAGCTTCGCCCAGACCGAAGGTGGACAGGCCGTGAACTCCGCACCCGTTCCGCAGACCGAGCGCAACCGCTACGCCTTCGTTTTCCCGCTTCGCCCCGGCGAGACTCAGTTCCAGTTGACCTTCCATGTGCCTTACACCGGCAACCTGCAATTCGATCCCAAATTGCTTTATGCCACTCAACATTTTGTGGTCATGATGCCAAAGAGTATGCAATTTGCTTCAGACGCGACCGCCTTCAAGCCGATGAAGGATCCGCGCCAGTCCGATGCCCTTGTACAGGTGGCCACCAAGACCACTGCCGGTCAGCCGCTTAGCTTCAAAGTTTCCGGTACCGGGCTGATGCCGGAACAAAAGGAAGATCAGACTGGCGCTCAAGCATCGGCTGAGCCGACCCCGGGCGGAGGCCTTGGACCGCCGATTGAAGCTCCCGATCCCCTGGAAAAATATCGCTGGTACATTCTGGGAGGGTTCGGCCTGGCGCTGACCGCGGGCGGCATATACATCGCAAAGCGTCCACACGCGGCGACGGTTGGGGATTTTGCTCCCGCTGACGTTGAAGCTGGCGAAGCGCCCGCAAGACCGCGGGCGAGTCAAAAATCCCTCCTTCTTGAAGCTCTGAAGGAAGAACTGTTTCAACTCGAAATGGACCACAAGCAGGGCCAGGTTTCGCAGGAAGAATACGATAAGGCTAAGGCCGCCCTCGACCAGACGTTGGAGCGCGCGCTCAAGCGCAAAGCGTAGCCTCTGCGCTTGGAACTAATAGTTAAGAACTAAAATTTCGCTCCCAATGATTCGTGGCGATGCCCTACCATGTCGCCATGGAAATCCTACGAATGTTGAGCAAGCCCGCCGCATGGGGGAGCGGTTCGACCAGCGCATTTCTATGTTTCAGCGCCGCGTTGGGTTACTGGTTCGCCGGAGAACGCACCCGGGCAATCGTGTGGATCGTCCTGGGAGTCGCCGAAGTCGCTGCCATGGTTCTCTAAGAGCAGTTCGCATCCGCCGCCTTTTCTTCGGGTTGCCGCCATTGCATCTATCCCTCCTGCGCTACCATCTAATCGACTATGGGAAACACCTTTAAGACCGCGCTGCTTCTAACCTCGCTGACCCTGTTGCTGATGTTGATTGGCCGCGCCTTCGGTGGACAGAACGGCATGTTGCTGGCGCTTGCCTTTGCCGCGGTGATGAACTTTGTTTCGTACTTTTTCTCCGACAAAATTGCCCTGGCCATGTATCGGGCGCAACCGGTCACGCGCGAAGAGCTTCCCCGCGCCTATAACACCGTCGAACGCCTCACCCAGAAGATCGGTATCCCGATGCCGAAGCTGTATGTGATTCCGTCAGAGTCTCCCAATGCGTTTGCCACCGGACGAAATCCGCAGCATGCGTCGGTAGCCGTGACTCACGGAATTCTGAACTTGCTCACCGATGAAGAATTGGAAGGCGTGCTCGCCCACGAACTAGGCCACGTCAACAATCGCGACATCCTGATCAGTTCGATCGCCGCGACCATCGCCGGCGCCATCACCTATGTTGCCCATATGGGCCGCTGGGCCATGTTCTTCGGTGGTATGGACCGCGACAGCCGCGACCGCGGCGGTGGAATAGGGGCAATCCTGATGCTGATCGTCGCTCCGATCGCCGCCATGATGATTCAATTGGCCGTATCCCGCTCGCGCGAGTACCAGGCCGACGCGTCCGGGGCACGCTACACCGGCAACCCGTACGCATTGGCGAGCGCATTGACCAAGCTCGATGCTTATTCCCGCCGGGTGCCGATGGCGGCAAGCCCGTCTACAGCGCATCTATTTATCGTGCAGCCGTTTTTGGGGATGAACTTCGGCAGCTTGTTCTCGACTCATCCGCCGATTGCGAAACGCATCGAGCGGCTGACGGGACGTCCGGCAGAGTTTTATCAATAAGCAGTTCACTTATTGAGTTTTTGATCGAAAGAAGGCAAGCGCAGTTTCGCCAAACCGGGCAGAGGCCTCACCAAAGATGGGGCCATGCCCTACTTTCGGTACGACCCAGAGAGCGGATCTCGGAATTGCGCGATACATCTCGACTGCCGTCTCCACTGGATAAAGAAAATCGCGGTCCCCGTAGACAATCAGCGTGGGCGCGGTGATCTGCGCCAGTAATGGCGGAGTGAGTTCATATCGTCATAGTTGTTCTTCATACCGCGTTGCCATTCCCACAAAGCGATGATCTGCTTGTCACCAAGCTTGTGACGCGCGCGCATCGCCTCCCATTCGCTCGGCGGCTGAACCTGTCGCATGATCTGCCTGGCCTGTTAGTTTCCACTGACAGCAAATGGGGCAAGCTAGTCTTGGACTCGCCCCAAATTCCGATTCCTCGGTTGCATCCGTCCAAAAACACAATCCACGAAGGAAAAATCAAGACTATTGACCCCGCCTCCGCCCGGGTGTAACCTCTCGCGCGAAACTCCGACACTCCTCAAGGAGGCCCAGCATGGTCTCGCTCGCAAATCTTTGGCTACCTGTCCTGCTGTCGGCGGTGATCGTTTTCTTCGCCAGTTCCATCATTCACATGGTGCTGCCGTACCATCGCAGCGACTACAAAAAGCTTCCCGACGAGGACAACGTTCGCGCCGCCCTGCGCGCCGCTGGCTTGGGCAGAGGTCTTTACCACTTTCCGTATTGCACGCACAAGGAAATGAAGCTGCCTGTCACTATCGAAAAGTTCAAACAGGGCCCGGTCGGCATGTTGACCATCTTCCCCAGCGGCCCGCCAGTCATGCCGAAGTTCCTGGGTATGTGGTTCGCTTACTGTCTGGTTATCAATTTTTTCGTGGCCTATCTTACCGGGCACACCGTCGCCATGGGGGTGCCCTACTTGCAGGTCTTTCGCGTCGTGGGCACCTCCGCTTTTCTCGCCTACGGCTTGGCGGCCATCAGCCATAGCATCTGGAAGGGTCAGCCCTGGAGCGTGACCATCAAAGAGATGTTCGACGGCCTCATCTACGCTTCACTGACCGCTGGCACGTTTGGCTGGCTCTGGCCGCGCTAGGAGAAAGTCGCCGAAGAGCATCGCCTAAGGGCTATTCAGCTAAACCTAGAAAATGTCATCCCACTTCTAATGACGGGGTGGGGTGTCGAGCGAATTTCGGCGGCCCCGAAATAAGCGGGCGTCCGCCGATGCAGACTCACATGTTCATTGGAACTTCGGTAGCCAGGACCAGCCCTAAGCAATGAGATAGTCGCCCAACCGATCGGATAGATCATTCTCGATTCTTGCCTGTGCAAAAAATCCCTCAGACAAGGGAAGGCCCGTTCCTAGTGGTTGGGCTGTCAAGGAACAGATTCCGCTCGAGGCAATCCGCGTGCTCACACCACAGTGATCCAAGCTAACCAGGCGGTTTCGTCGAGACGGTACGACGCCTCAGCCCACCCGCCTTTTGCAGATCACGCACGTCCCCCTATCACTCTCAGGAGGTCAACATACCAATGTGTCTTCCTTCCCCTGGCTGAAATTCGTTGTGTTTGGTCATCTTCACCGCGGCAACTCGCCTCGGCGATCGTAAAGCCCTGTCCCGCAGGGTTTCCCAAATGCGGCGCTCAAACAGCGGTGTTCTCGCTGACGCATGAAGGAGATTTTCTATGCATCACCCAATCTGTTACTACATTCCAGCTCACATGCTGGGCCACATAAACCTGGCGCGAGCCAGAGGGCTTGCCAAGCCCGGTCCCGAGCAGCAAACGGCCAGAGTTTCCGAAGCGTTTCGCCAGCGGCGTCGCCAGGCCTTGGCGAACTTGAACCCAACTCCTCCGCCTTCCGGTCCCACCAGAGTGCCACCCCAATCGGGAGGCCGCTCCCACAGTGCCGCAGCCACCAGAGGATCGAGTGCGCTCGCCGCGGCGGTATCGCCAGCTGCTCTGACCATTCCCGTAGCCGGAGCCCACGCCCGGCTGATCTACGATGACCAGAACCAGTGGGCATTCGATGTTCTCGACGTTCGCAATGAGGACGACCCCGCCGTGCCCGGACAAAATGTGAACCTGGCATACGACGCGCTAGGCGCCACCTTGGAATTCTATCGTGAGGTGCTGGGACGGAATTCAATCGACAACCTTGGCATCAACCTTGACGCCAACGTTAATTACGGAGTGAGCTTCGACAACGCGTTCTGGGATGGAACTCGCATGGTGTTCGGCAACGGCGACAATGTCATCTTCCAGGATTTCACCAATGACGTTGACGTGCCCGGTCACGAGTTGACCCACGGGGTTACGCAATTCACTGCCGGGCTCCTCTATTCCGACCAGCCCGGGGCATTGAACGAGGCTACCAGCGACATCTTTGGAGCTTGTATCGATGCTCGCGTCGGCCACAAAGACGCTGGTTCATTCAACTGGCTGATCGGGGAGGGAGTCATGGCCCCGCAATTGTATGGCGAGGCAATTCGCTCCATGGCGTACCCCGGTACTGCCTACGACGACCCAATCCTGGGAACCGATCCCCAGCCTCAAACTATGGCGGGCTATGTACCCGGTGGCGACCCACACGTCAACTCCGGGATTATCAACCGCTGGTTTTACCTGATGGCGACCGATCTTGGCATGGATGAAGCCGCCAAGATCTGGTACGCAACCTTGCAGAACCTCTGGCCCACCGCACAGTTCGCAGACGCGGCCCAGGTAGCCGCTGCACAGGCTCGCATCTTGGCACGAGCTGGGACTGTTCCCAGTCGCGCGCCGCAAACCGTTCGCGGCACTGCTCGCGCACAAGGGATCATCTAGCTCTACCCTCGGCGACCCTCCCGACGAACAGCCTCGGTGGGGTCGCCAGTTTCCTTCAAAAACACGAGTGTTGATTTTGCGAATCTCGGTAAGACCAAACCAGAGCGAAGGACTAATATGACCGTAAGCCCGGAGGTCAGGATGCAAATTCACTTTGAACGCAAGGGCGGTTTTGCCAACATTCCATTGACCACGACCGTCGATGTCGATCAGCTGCCGCAAGTCGAGGCCGACCGTTTGCAACAGGCGGTCGCCGCCGCAAATTTTTTTTCCCTTCCTCCACAGATAACTGCCCCGTCTCCCATGCCCGATCGCTTCCGTTACGTCCTGACCATCGAGACACCGGAACAAACCCACAAGGTCTCAGTGGATGAAGGCGCTGCTCCACCAACCCTGAACTCCCTCATCGAAGCATTGAGTTCGGTTGCACGCCTTCGGCGAGGGGCCTAGTGTTCGCGATCATCTTGCCATAAACACCAACAGCCCTTTCATCCCGAGCGCAGCCGAGGGACCTTGTGTTCCCCGCGGCGATACAATCATCCCCACGTCCGATGACGGCCTAACCTGCGCCACCTGCGATCAAAACCACGTCGGCCCCCTGAGTTCAAGCAGGGAGTGCCTATCCCTCTTCGCGAGAGCCCTCGGTGCTTGGCGGCGGCCCTGTCTTCTTCGAGGATGTACCTTCGACCGTCGCAAAATAGTAGCCGACAATCACGCCAATAATTCCGGTGTAAACGCTGGCGGTCTTAGCGAAGAAATCCGCATATTGATTGAGGTCAACCTGGGCCTTGGTAATCAACGGAAACAGCGCCATGAAACCGGTGATAAGCATAAAAACGCCCACCACAGCGATTGCAATGAAAGCCCGGACAGCGCGAGTCGTCATTGGCCACCTCCAGTAGCCGCAAAATCCATGAGTTTTTGCCTCAGTGCACCGATCTGGTGATTCTCAAAGTCGGCATCTACCTTGACTCGAGTCAGATCACCGCTGACGCCAAAGAATTGTTCGTAACGTCCGTAGAGAAGATAGAGCCGCAGCTTGGATTGCGGCTGCTCGAAGTCGCGCTCCAGCCAAAGCAGAATCTTGTCCTGATTCGGAGAAGACTCACCGTCACTGCGCCATGCGCTCAGTTGTCCGCTCGACCAGTCAACGCCGTCTGACTTGAATCCCTGATTGGTGACGATGGCGACTATCTTTTGAAAAGCGGTGTGCACATCGCTGGTTGTAAAGATGCAGATGGACTTGGGTCGCTCGAAGGGGGTTGGATCCTTGGGCTTCCCCGGCTGTTGTGCCTGAACACAAACGGCGCAGCAGGCAACAATGAAAAAGCAATTCAATACAGAGCGCCTTTGGAATGGACGCATATCGTGTTACCTCCATAGCAAAGCTAGTCAAACCGCGCAAGGCGGAAATCGGAGACACCACGGAACCTTTTGGGGAAGGCGAGGATATTGCCACAGCCAAAAGTGAAAGACAAGCAGACTTTCCCGGAACTCGACCGGCGACCCTAGGGTCTGGCATGACGGCGTAACTCTCTCGAGCGCTGTCCCCGGAGAACCGGCAGAGCAGGCATGCATCCGCGCAGGAGACGTGATTCTGTAGTCAACGACACCATCCGCCGACAAACAGGGCCTAGGAAAACGGCCAATGCGATGACGACCGCGGAACGGGTTCTATCCAATGGGACTCGTCGAGTGCAGTCAATGCCACAAATATTTGTTTGCCACCTCCGATCCACACCACGTTGCTGAGAGACTTCGCGTGCGGATGTTCTCCAGAAGCATATTGTTGGTGGCCGGCGGGACCGCTGATGACCGGAAGCCGCTTCCCGGGAGGTAATACTAACTTCACGATCTCCAAGATTCCGTCGCGCACCACTCTATTGTTGAGATTTCTCCGGTCGTAGCTCCAATTCTTGTCTACCGCCATGCGGGCTTCGACAAACTCCAATACTTTTTGCTGACATTGCGCACGCGGCAGATTTGCGCTGGCGTCCGCCCATTGCTGCATCGATTTCTCTTCGATCCACCAATGGCCGTATGGGCCGGAGCGTAGGGAGGTTCCCCGGTAAAACGGTCCTTGGGACGCGTTGAGTTCGTCAACTTTTACCGGATCGCGGAAGGGAGGCGATTCGGGCCTGCCTCGGGCCCGTTCAATCATCTTCTGAACTTGCAACCTGACACCGTCCCCGTTGTGGGTCTTTTTCAGTAAGCGCCAGTAAGACGAATCCCTGGTGAGCACACGTAACAGGTCGGTCTCAATTTGCTGCCAATTCGGCATGCCGAGCCTCCTCTCGCTGCAGGGAGAGGCTGATTAGTATATGACAGACGAGAACGCACTCTTAATCTTGATGTCCTCTTTGTAACTTGGTCTCGCCGCCCCTGTCGCAATGGCGTTTCTCAGCATAATCAAACTGACATTGGAGGGAGAAGGGTTTAATCAGCTGCCGTGATAGGTCTCGACAGAAAGGGGACACGGCGTGCCGTGTCCCCATTTCAAAGTACATACCATTCAATTTTGTTTGTAGGGCCCTTGGTCTACTCCCCACTCGCTAAATCAAAGTCACAAGCAGATTCCTTGCGCGATGAAGCTGCGCTGCGGAATGACAATCCGTTAAGAGACTAGCTACAACCGCTCGTGCTCCCGCAGCTCATGCACTTGTAGCAGCTGCCGTTTCTAACCATGATGCTGCCGCAGACGTGGCAGCTGGGGGCGTCTCCCAGGTCGATCATGCTGGCCAGGGCGTCGGCGGCGTGGACGGAGCCGCCATGGATTGGGTCGGAGGGCGAGGGCGCACGGCCTGCGTCGCCTACTTCTTCCGGCGCGGCGGACAGCGACTTCGGCCTCAGGTTATCGAAGAGCATCTGTTGCTGTCCGGTGAGGAAGCGGAGTTGGAGCCAGCGGAAGATGTAATCCATGATCGACTTGGCGAAGCCGATTTCGGGAGTCTTGCTCCAGCCGCTGGGCTCGAAGCGGGTGTGGGCGAACTTTTCGCAGAGCAGCGTGAGCGGCACGCCGTGTTGCAGCGCGATGGAGGTGGCGAGCGCGAAGCTGTCCATCAGGCCGGAGACGGTGGAGCCTTCTTTCGCCATAGTGACGAAAAGCTCTCCGGGCTGGCCACTGGGATAGAGGCCGACGATGATGTAGCCCTCGTGGCCGCCGACGTTGAACTTGTGGGTGATCGACATGCGCTCGTCGGGCAGGCGGTGGCGCACGGCGCGCGGCGGAGCCATGAGGTCCTGATCTTCTTGATGTGTCGCGGACGCTCCTGTCCGCGAAAGGCTGTCCTCTTTACTGGAGTTGGCAGTTTTCGTGCCGGACGCCGAGAGCGGTTGCGACTTCTTGCATCCGTCGCGGTAGATGGCCACCGCCTTCAGGCCCAGCTTCCAGGCCTGAAGATAGGATTCCATGATGTCTTCCACACTGGCGTTCTCGGGCAGGTTCACCGTCTTAGAAATCGCGCCGGAGATAAAGGGCTGCGCCGCCGCCATCATCTTGAGATGGCCCATGTAGTGGATCGACCGCGTACCCTTTGACGGCTTGAAAGAGCAATCAAACACCGCAAGATTCTCGTCCTTGACATTGGGCGCGCCTTCGATGGTGCCGGTGGCGTCGATGTAGCTGACAATCTGATCGGCTTCGTCGTGGGTGTATCCCAGCTTGAACAGCGCCGCAGGGACGGTGTTGTTGACGATCTTAATCATGCCGCCGCCGACCAGCTTCTTATACTTGATCAGCGCCAGGTCGGGCTCAATGCCGGTAGTGTCGCAATCCATCATGAATCCGATCGTGCCGGTCGGAGCTAGAACTGTGACCTGCGAGTTGCGGTAGCCGTGTTTTTCGCCGTGGGCAAGAGCTTCGTCCCAGCAAGTTTTGCTGGCTTCGTAGAGGCTGTTCGGGACATTCGTTTTGTTGATGTTGTTTACCGACGCTCTGTGCATTCGGATCACGTCTAAGAACGGCTCGCGGTTGATGTACCAGCCGGGGCAGGCTGCGCCGGGCATGACGTTGGCGCCGAGGTTGGTTTCGGAGAGGCCTTTTTTCGTGGGCTCGGTTGCCGGCGCTAGAGGCTCGCAGAGTTCGGCGATCTTCGACGACTGCAGATACGCCTGGCCGCACATGATGGCGGTGACGCAGGCGGCGTAGTCGCGTCCGGCGTCGGAGTCGTAGGGGAGGCCGGTCGCCATGAGGAGCGCACCGAGGTTTGCGTAGCCGAGGCCCAGCGGACGGTAGTCATGCGAGTTACGCATGATGATTTCGGTGGGGTAGCCGGCGTTGTCAACGATGATTTCCTGCGCGGTGATCAGAATGTCCACCGCGTGACGATAGGCTTCCACGTCGAATGTGCCGTTGGGCGCGAACTTCAAGAGATTCAGGCTGGCCAGGTTGCAGGCAGAGTCATCCAGGAACATGTACTCGCTGCAAGGATTGCTGGCATTGATTCTTGCCGTGTTCTTGCTGGTGTGCCAGCGGTTGACGGTGGTGTCGTATTGCATGCCGGGGTCGCCGCAGTGCCAGGTGGCCTCGGAAATCTTGAAGAGCAGGTCTTTGGCTTTGAAGGTCTGGACCGGGCTGCCATCTTTTACTGCGCGGGTCTGGAATCCGTTATCGCGGACGACCGAGTACATGAAATCGTCGGTCACGCGGACGGAGTTGTTGGCATTCTGGAAGAAGATGGAAGAGTAGGCGTCGGAGTCGGGAGAAGAGCCGTCATAGCCAGCTTCGATCAGGGCGTGGGCCTTGGCTTCTTCCTTCTGCTTGCACTCGATGAAGTCGACGATATCGGGATGCTCGACGTTAAGGATTACCATCTTCGCGGCGCGGCGAGTTTTTCCGCCAGACTTAATAACGCCAGCAAAGGCGTCGAATCCTTTCATGAAGCTGAGCGGGCCGCTGGCGGTGCCACCGCCGCTCAGGGTTTCATTCGAGGAACGCAGCGTGGAGAGATTGGTGCCAGTGCCTGATCCCCACTTGAAAAGCATGCCCTCGGTCTTGGCCAAGGTGAGGATGGAGTCGAGCGAATCCTGCACCGAATTGATGAAGCAGGCGGAGCATTGCGGCTTGGTGTAGCCGGTGACGCCAAACTCGACGTTCTGGGTCTTGGGATTCCAGTGCCAGTTGCGGCCGTCGGAGTCGGGCTCGATGCGATCGCAGCCTACGTTGAACCAGACGGGCGAGTTGAACGCAGCGTACTGGCGAACGAGGATGTGAGTGAGTTCGTCGAAGAAAGTAGCGCCGTCCTCGGGAGTGCGGAAGTAGCCCTGGCTCATGCCCCAATCGCGAATGGTTTCAGCGACGCGCGAGACAAGCTGGCGGACTCCGGTTTCGCGTTCGGCTGTGCCGACGGTTCCGTGTAGATATTTCGAGGCCACGATATTGGTGGCGGTCACCGACCAGTCTTTGGGGACCTCGACATCCTTTTGTTCGAAGATGATGCCGCCCTTGGCGTCGGTGATGGACGCAGTACGGAACTCCCATTCGATTTCGTCGTAGGGGGAGACGCCGGCTTTGGTGAAGTGGCGGCGGAAGCTTAGTCCGGGGGCCTTCTTCTTTTCGGGGGTTTTAGTTGAGGTAGCGGAGGGGGCTCCGGTGGTGGTGACCTGGGACATCGTTGGTTCTCCCTTGATTTAATTCTAATGATTACGGATCAATAAAAAATAGCCATTGCGCCAAGAAGCGCCTTGGCTCTGGTTAGTGCGCATTCGACTGCTTGGGCATGAAGGATTCTTCTCAATCGATCCACCGCCAAGATTCTTTCCCCCCTTTTGGGGCTTTCGTCTTCCTTGTCTACCCAGGGCTCACGCCCTGGGCGGTAATCTCTCGCCGCTACGCGACTTGCGGCAGTTCCGCTGACGATTGCATCCATTGCTGAAGAGCGGTTATTGCCTGGGCGCGCTCAGTGGCGTTTTCGATTACGGCATAGCGGGTAAAACAGCGTCCACTCTCGAGGCGTTCACGGAATAGGCTTCCAGGGAGAAACAGGCTGCCCATCGCCATGCTGATGTCGCCAGTTTCCGCGATATGGAAAAGGGCAAGCATGCGCTTGCTACCTGCTCCGCCCGCGACGATTTCTTCTCCCAACGCGAAGATGCCGGGCTGGCAAGGGGCGAGCAATACGCTGAAGCTCGACTCGCAGCGGAACCACTTTGACCATTGCAGACGGCGGTGATCGAGTTTGGGCTCGTAGCCGTGGTCTGCAAGCGATTCGTTTACCAGCCGGGTCAAACTTTCCATTTCAAACTCCTAAAGCGTTGTGGTTGATTCTTGGTCGCTGGTCATTGGCAAAATAAAATGCGCCAACGACCAACGACCACTTCCGAGCGGTCACCGCAAAGCTGTTCCGGCCCGGCAGAACCGGAAATTTGTGTTTGAGGGGTAACGAAGCGGGTCCACCTCTTGGCTCGCCAAGTCCCCGGATTATCGGATTGCGGCCCGGATTTACGGGTCGTATTGAAGCCCTATGGGATTGCAACAGTACGCCCGCCCATAGTGGCTGTCAAGAGGATTACGCTACATATTGTAGCTCAAGCGATTAACGACCGGGATGCCTGCTCGGAACGCCCTTTTTCCACAAGGGCTTTGCGGACGCTACTCACTGCGGCTGCAATGGACCGAGAGTCGGTCGAGGGTGTCATGAGCTCGGGATCGACACCGGTTCCCATGTTGACGTAGACGTCTTCAAAGAATTCGCGGGGGACTATGCGTTGGGCACCGTCGCAGGATTCAACCAAATAGTCACCTTTATTACCACGTTGTTCGCGCCCAAGGGCGTCGACGAATGCCATGCCACAAGTTAGCCGCTTGGCTTTTACCAGAAATCGTGTGCGATAGAGCTGCCATTCCGTTTCCATTCTTTTCACGTGCGCCCACCTTTTAGCGGAGGTAGATTTCCCTCGAAAATCTGTTTCTGAGTTATTTGGTTGAACTTGACTGGGTTTGAGGTGGCGAATGTGAAATTGAATCTACCCGCGTCGTGCAGCGGGGTCAATTCCACATTGTTGGTGCAACTCGGAAAAGCGTGACTTCGGATTCGGACTGATTTGCACGGCTGAAGAATTAGATTAGGTTTGGCAGGTCCGGCTTGGTGGGCGGAGGTTCCGGAGACTTAGGTTTAGGTGCGGTGAGAATTTGGTACACTCGCTCGCCTGATTTTCCACATGTCAAGCACAGGAAATGCAGAAAAGCAGCCGGCATCATCGAGGAACCCGGGTTCAGGCAGGAGACGACTTGTGGCGAGACCTTGGTTACTGGCCCTTGTGTGTTTGTTTTTTGCACGCGGGGTGGCGCAGATTGCTTCTTCCGAACCTAAGCCGATTTTTGTTCGCTGTGGGACTTTGATTGATGGCAAATCGGATCGCCCGCAAAGAAATGTGGTGATTGAAATTCGCGGCGAAAAGATTTTCGCAGTGAACGCCAGCGCACCGCAAGCGATTGATCTGTCGCGGGAGACATGTCTTCCCGGTCTGATCGATACCCATACCCACGTTCTGCTGCAAGGCGATATCACCGCGGCGGATTACGACGAGCAATTACTGAAGCAGTCTCCTGAGTACCGGACCATTCTGGCTACGGTAAACGCGCGGCGCGCTCTGGAATATGGCTTCACGACCATTCGTGATCTCGAGACCGAAGGCGCGGGATATGCGGATGCAGACGTAAAGAAGGCCATCAACAACGGTTTGATACCGGGGCCTCGCATGCAAGTGGCTACACGGTCGCTCGATGTGACGGGTGCATATCCGCTCAATGGCTATGCACCCAACGTACCGGTGCCGCATGGCGTCCAGGTCGTGGATGGGGCTGAGGCGGCGCGCAAAGCGGTTCGCGAGCAGATCATGAATGGCGCGGATTGGATAAAGGTTTACAGCGACCGCAGTTACCGGGTGCGCGAAGATGGAATACTCGATGACATTCCCACCTTTACCCTCGACGAGTTGCGAGCCATTGTGGATGAGGCGCATCGCGAGCGGCACAAAGTTGCGTCGCATGCCATGGCGTTGAACGGAGTACACAACTCGGTAGAGGCTGGGGTCGATTCCATCGAACACGGAAATTACATCGCGGAAGAAGATCTCAAAATTATGGCGGCGCGGGGCATCTATTACGTCCCGACCATTTACGTGGGTGAGTATGTAGCCGAGGGACGCGCCAAAGAAGGCGCTCCCGTCTGGGTGAAGATGTTGCAGATCCACGAAGACACGTTTCGCCGGGCGATGAAAGCCGGAGTGAAAATCGCCTTTGGCACCGACATCGGAGGTTTCGCGTGGACCATCACTCCGGCAAAAGAGTTCAGTTACATGGTGAAATGGGGAATGACGCCGGCCCAGGCTATCCGTTCCGCCACCATCACGGCATCAGAGTTAATGGGCATGCAGGACCAGGTGGGCACCATCGAACCGGGAAAGTTCGCGGATATTATTGCGGTGACAGGCGATCCATTGGCGGATATCAGCGTTCTGGAAAAAGTGGGTTTTGTGATGAAAGGCGGTGTCGTTGTCGGAGGCAAGCCGGACGCTAGGAATTGAGGAAAAGAAATGGCAACAGATTCAAAGCGGGCGACTCGCTGTTCGATTGCACCCTGGCTTTCGGTTCGTGAAAGCGCCAAGGCGGTGGACTTTTACAAAGCCGCGTTCTCAGCGGTCGAGACCTATCGTCTTGAGGTGCCCGGAGGGGGTCTGGTGGTGAGGCTTTTTGTCGGCGGCGCGGAGTTTTGGGTCAGCGATGGACCGTCCGATCCTGGCAACTCCCCCGAATCTCTTGGCGGAGGTTCAGTTCGAATGATCTTGACCGTGGCCGATCCGGATGCGGTCTTTGAGCGAGCCTTGATTGCTGGCGCGACCGAGGTTTTTCCGGTGGGAGAGGAACATGGGTGGCGACTAGGGCGTGTGGCTGATCCATTCGGGCTACATTGGGAGATAGGCTACCAACTGGCAGAAACGGCGTGAATCCGCTAAAATAAGGTTCGTCTATTATCCCGACGGGAGTAGTCCATGGCACAGGTATGCGATCTTTGCGGCAAGGGGCCGCAGTTTGGAAATAACATCAGTCACGCCCATAACGTGACCAAACGGCGCTGGAATGTAAATCTGCGTCCGGTTCACGCCCGGGTGAAGGGCGCTACCAAGCGCATTCGGGTTTGCACGTCCTGCCTCCGCAGCGGCAAAGTGGTTAAGGCGTAGGGTTACGGCACGGCGGAAGCCGTGCCCTCCCAAGACGGCTCTCAATTAGACCGCGGCACTACTTCACATCGACAAGCTGGATCTCAAAGGTAAGGTTGGCTTTGGGCGGCACTACGCCGCCCTTGCCCTGGTCGCCGTAAGCCGACGCCGCGGGAACCTTCAACTGCCGTTTGCCACCCACCTTCATTCCGGCAACCCCTTCGTCCCATCCTTTGATGACCGAGCCTTCGCCGAGACGAAAGCTGAAGGGGCGTCCGCGATCGAGAGAGCTGTCAAACTTCTTTCCGTCGGTCAGCCATCCGGTGTAGTGAATGCTCACAGTCTTGCCCGATTCGGCAACCGCGCCCGTGCCCGCCTTGAGGTCCCAGTACTGCACGCCGGAGGAGGTTGCTTTGCCGCTGCCCGAGACCTTGGCGGGGGCATCGTTGACGGCTATGACCGGAGAGGTCATTGTCATCAGCACCAACAGCGTGACCACCAACGCACGAGCTACCATGCGACCCCTCCTTAACTTACGCTAACGCAATCACATCAATTTCTACCAGTACGTCTTTCGGCAAGCGCGGAACTTCGACCGTCGACCGCGCTGGCGGGGCCGAAGGAAAATATTTCCCGTAGACCTCGTTCATGGCCGCAAAATCGCCCATGCTTTGCAAGAAAACACCGCACCGAACCGCTTTCTCCAGGCTGGTACCTGCGGCTTTGAGAATACTCGAAAGGTTCTGCAGGACGCGGTCGGTCTGCGACGCCACGTCGCCGCCGATTACCTGCTGGGTCGTGGGATCAATCGCCACTTGTCCCGATACGAAAACAAATCCATTCGCTTTGATGGCCTGAGAATACGGACCGATTGCTTTCGGCCCGTTTTCGGTCGCTATTACTTCGCGCATCTTTCCTCCTGGGGAGAAACACAAGGTCCCTCGGCTTCGCTGGGGATGACAAGCTCATAAAAAGGCTTTAGAGCAACATGCATCGAACGACATTCCGGAGACACTATACCTTTTGCAATCGTTGCACGTCGTGTACGCCGGGAATCTTGCGAACACCGGCGACGATCTCCTGCAAGTGCTTGAGATCGGCGACATCGAGCACGATATCGACATTAGCCTGGCCGTTACCGGTCCGCGCCTCGATATTCCGAATATTGGTTTTGGTGTCGCTGATCACCGCCGTGATCTGTTTCAGCATTCCAAAACGATCGTCGCAGGAGACCGTGAGTTTCACCGGATAGGCACTCGGAGTACTCTCGTCTGACGCCCACTCTACGTCGATTCTGCGCTCGGGTTCATACATCAAGTTTTCAACGTTGGGACAATTCACCGAATGGACCGCGACGCCCTTGCCTCGAGTCACGTATCCGACAATCGCTTCTCCGAGAATTGGATTGCAACATCGCGCCCGGTAAACCAACAGGTCGCCCTGGCCAACCACGCGTATTGCGTTATGCTCGCCGCCAAAGACGCGTCGAACCACACTGCTGATGCCGCCTGGTTTCTCCTCCTCGCCGAAGCCGCTGGGTTGCTCGACCGCAGGCGTTAGCCGCCCCAGCACCTGTCGCGCCGAGTATTTGCCGAACCCAATGCCGGCCATCAAATCATCGGGCTGCCCAAGTCCATAGTCCGACGCCACTCTTCGCAGGTCTTCGTCCTTCACGTCTCTGAGGAAGATGCGATATTTGCGTGCTTCTTTTTCGATTAGCTTCTTGCCGATTTCGATGGCGCGCTCGCGCTGATGAATATTCAGCCAGTGCTTGATCTTGTTGCGTGCGCGCGACGACTTAACGGCAGAAAGCCAATCGCGGCTGGGCTTGTGTCCGGCCTGAGTAAGAATCTCGACAATGTCCCCGCTGTGCAGTTTGTGACGCAAGGGCACCATGCGACCGTTGACCTTGGCGCCTACGCAAGTGTGTCCGACTTCGGTGTGCACGGAGTAGGCGAAATCGATCGGCGTCGCCTCACGGGGAAGCACCACGACTTTTCCCTTGGGAGTGAATGTGTAGACCTCCTCCGGGTAGAGGTCGATCTTCAGCGTGGAAAGAAATTCACTGGGATCGGAGACATCGCGCTGCCACTCCACTACCTGCCGCAGCCATGCCAGCCGCTGCTCGTCCTGGGCAGAGACCGCACCGTCTTTGTATTTCCAGTGGGCGGCGATTCCCTCTTCCGCCATCTTGTGCATCTCTTCGGTGCGGATCTGTATCTCGAAGGGCGTGCCGTCCTCGGTGATGACCGAAGTGTGCAGTGATTGATACAGGTTCGGCCGCGGCATGGCGATGAAATCCTTGATGCGTCCCGGCACCGGCCGCCACATGTTGTGCACAATGCCGAGCACGGCGTAGCAATCCTGCAATGACCTGGTAATTACCCGCATGGCAAACAAGTCGTAAACCTGGTCGACGGTGATGCGCTGGCGCTGGAGCTTCTTATTAATGCTGAAGAGACGCTTGATGCGACTGCTTACAGTGGCGGTGATGCCGGCCTCTTTGAGCTTCTCGCTCAGCACAGATTCCACGCGGGCCATGAACTGCTCGCCCTGTTTGCGGCGTGACTCAACCACGTCATGAAGTTGCTGATATCCAATAGGGTCGAGATAGCGGAAGCCGAGATCTTCCAGCTCGCCACGGATTTTTCCCATCCCCAGGCGGTGTGCGATGGGCCCATAAATTTCCAGTGTCTCTTTGGCAACTTTTTGCTGGCGATCCGGAGGCAGGTGTTCCAGAGTCCGCATGTTGTGCAGGCGGTCGGCCAGTTTGATGAGGATGACGCGTATGTCATCGATCATTGCCAGCATCATCTTGCGCAGATTTTCTGCTTGCTGCTCTTCGCGAGTGGCGAAATCAATTTTGCTGATCTTGGTTACGCCCTCGACCAGATGGGCGACCTGCTCGCCGAATTCCTTGCGGATGTCGACGATGGTGACTGAGGTGTCTTCGACCGAGTCATGCAGCAGTCCGGCGGCGACGGCGACCGGATCAAGCACCATGTCGGCCAGTACCAACGCGACCTGTAAAGGGTGCACCAGGTAAGGCTCGCCGGAAGCGCGGCTCTGTCCGGTGTGATGTTTCAGGGAAAATTCATACGCCTTCTTGACGATTTCAAGGTCGTCATTGGGACGATTGCTGCGCATCCGCTTCATCAGCTCTCGGAATTTTGTGACGGTGAGAGCGGTGGTCGCAATCTGCTCGCGTAGAGTCGGCATGAATGAATTGAGGTCCGCAAAATCGCCGGTGGAAGACCAGAATCGGCGCGGCTGCCCCGTTACCTTGATTATAGCGTTTGCAATTGCGGTTAGAGTTAACCGCGGCAATCTGCTACAGTTACCGGGAATTTATGCCGCGAATTCTGGTCAGCGGAGCCTCTGGACCTATCGGCAAAGCGCTCTTGCCTGCGCTGGCGGCAGAAGGTCACGAAATAGTACGGTTGGTTCGCAAGCCATCCAAAAACAGCGACGAAATTCAGTGGGATGTTTCGCAAACGCTTCCGCCGGCTACGGTTTCCGGATTTCACGCCATCATTCATCTGGCGGGTGAAACCATCGCGGGCCGCTGGACTAATTCCAAGAAGCAACGCATCCTCGATACCCGGGTTCAGGGCACTCGCAATCTGGCGCAGGCCGCGGCTCAGGCTGAAATCAAGCCAAAAGCTTTCATATCGGCTTCAGCCATCGGCTATTACGGAAATCGCGGCGACGAAGTGTTAAAGGAAGACAGTGGATCCGGCAACGGATTTCTCGCCGAAGTTTGCCGCCAGTGGGAGGGCGCCACCCGCGCCGCCGCCGATGCCGGCATTCGGACGGTGCATCCCCGGTTTGGACTCGTGCTAAGTAAACAGGGGGGAGCGCTTCCGAAAATGCTGCTGCCCTTCCGTCTCGGCCTGGGGGGACGCATCAGCACGGGGCGGCAATGGTGGAGTTGGGTCGCCATCGAAGATCTGGTGGGCGCAATTTTGCACGCTTTGAATCAGGATTTGCACGGAGCCATCAACGTGGCCAGCCCGAATCCGGTGACCAATGCCAAGTTCACGCAGATTCTCTCGACCGTGTTATCGCGTCCCGCGATTTTCCCGATGCCCGCGTTTGCGGCACGGCTGGCATTTGGGCAAATGGGCGAAGAATTGCTGCTCGCCAGCCAGCGGGTGAGCCCGGCCAAACTGCAAGCCAGCAATTATCAATTCCGCTTTACAGAACTAAAACGCTGCCTGGAAAGTCTGCTCAACAAGACGGGGAAGGGAGGACCAAGCTAGCCCTCGCCGTTTCTCTTGCAGAATGTAATCGCTGAATAACACTTAGAAAATATTCCGCAAGAAATCAGGACTATTGCGTTCCTCCACTAGCTGCTATCCTCGTGCGCAAAACAGGTAACCATGGCTGGATTCTGGAAGAGGCAATTTTATCTACCCGCCACCGGGGCGCAGCTCTGGTTCGATGTGTTCTTCGGGATGGCCGTACCGCTCGTCTGCCTGTACTTCGATCCCACTGTGTTTCGGTCTGGAAGTGCGGGAGATACCGGAGTGTTAGTGCCCTTCCGCATTTTTGGCTACGCAGAAATTTCCTTGAGCATTGTGGCTCTAGCCTATTTTCTGTTTACGAGACGCGCCTCCTCGGTGCTAAGCGGGATCTTATTGGGCAGCGCGATCTTCTCCTTCTTACTCGGCTTCGCCATGTTGCCGCTGACAATCATGGGCTTAGTGTTGCTAATCGGAGTTCTGGGGTTCGCTCCGTTTGTCACCGGATTTGTTTACGCGCGTAATGCCTGGCGCTGCTGCAAGCAATCATCGGCCCAGACATGGCGTGTGCCGTCCCCCTTTGCCATGGCGCTGGGCACAATATTGATTCTTGGCCTTCCGGCCGGCCTGCAAGCAAGCACTTCCCATCTGGTAAATAGTGCGTTGTCGAGGCTTGAGAACGGATCCGATGAGGAGTTCGAGCCAGCGCTGCAGAGTTTGCGCTGGACCGCCTACGATAGCGATCGGCTGGCATTCGCTTTTCAGGAGACCAAAGATGCGAAGAAGCGGGCGCGCCTGGCGCGCGCCTTCCACGAGTTGACCGGTGAATCGGTGGAAGAAAGACTCGCTCAGTTAAGTGACTAGGGCGTTCTTGTTTTCATCAAGCAGTAAAAGAAACCGCGCCCGGACTTTGCGGGCCGGACGTGGGGAAGAGCCCGGTGCTTTGAAGCGAACTGTACTCCTGTTGAGCGGCGGCCAAATTCCCCGCTTGCAGCGACTGTCCCAGTTGATTTAGCAACTGCGACACTTCACTCCCGCCGCCACCGTGATGATGGTGATGATGTGCATGGGAAACCTGCGAGTGAAAATCCTGGAGAACTTTGGCGTAGTCCTGTTGAGCGGCGCACGTGTCCCCGGACTTCAGATCCTGTCCGAGTTGTTGTAAGTCTTGCGCCATCGGACTCGCGGTCTGAGTTTGGGCGGTCGATCCACTAGTGGGGCCGAGTTGCTGCAAGGCTGCACAATCGGATTGTGCAGCCGCCAGGTTTCCCGACTGCAGCTCTTGTCCCAGTTGCTGAAATTCCTGCTGAAACTGTGATCCCTTTTTCTGAACGGCGTGGCTGCCACCGCCACTAAAAAGAACGCTGCTCAAAATTCCCGCAATTGACATAGCTTCTCCGCCAGCAAAATCCGCTCTAACCCATCAACAGAAGGCAAGTGAATGGCCACACGTACTCAACTATTTCAGCGTTGATTCGGCGGAGGTTAATGGGATTCGGCAGTTCGCAGCGGGATACGCGGCAAACTATGCCTACGCAGAACCCGGCAAGGCTTGCCCAGTCGGGAATGAGTGGAGCGACTGCGTTAAGCAATACGGGATCTAGCTGATAGCGCCACTTGTCGGAACAGCGCCAGCCGACCACAACTCATCCGTCTTCGAGAGGTAGTCAGGGACAGCACTCAGGAAAGTCCTAAGAAAGCAGAAAACCGCCCTCGGCGAAAACGCCATCAACGATAGCCCGAGCGCCTGATTTGGAGAGCTGAGACGGGAATTATACCCTTGCAACCGGTTCGAAGCGTACGATTGAGCATGAGCGAAATGAGTCCAGAAGGCCCCGATTCACAGCTGACTGATCCGTGGCTGGCTGCCGATGTTCGGCTTCGAGGAGAACCCCGCGAGGATGACGACGAGGAAGAAGACGAAGAGAAAGATGACGAGGATGACGACGACGAAGACGGAGACGATGGCTACTCGGAGTGAACTTCAGGATTGGCGCTAACCCCTCATCACAGCGCAAGACTGGCACTTTGAGTTCCATGTCTGCGAGCACGGACTATAGGCGATTATCTAGAGCTCACCCTTTAACAGAGGTACCGGACCTATTCGGTCAGAGTTCGTTTTTCCCGGTTCTTAGTTGCGGCTATCGTGACGCTACAATAGCGGCGTGAACGAAGCTCTCCCCGACAAGTCATCTTCGCTGCCGTTCACGTGGTGGCAACAGGTCCAGCTGTTCCTGATTACCTGGGCTGGTTTCCTGGTGATTCAACTGATTGGGCCGACGCTGCGGGTGGCGATCTCGTTCGAGGAGGGTGGTCCGGCGAGTATTGAGACTAAGCCACTGATTCTTTCTTTCTGGCACTCCTGCATTTTTCCCGCGATCTACGTGTGGCGTAATTTGCAAATCCGGGTGATGAGCAGCGACAGTTTCGACGGCGAGTATACCGGGCGCATCATTCGAAAATTTGGCTTCGTGAAGGTACGAGGGTCGAGCAGCAAGGGCGCGGTCCGAGCGTTGCTGGGAATGCGGCGGGCGGTCGAAGAAGGTGCGACGGTGGCATTCACCATCGATGGGCCGCGCGGGCCGCGATTCGTAGCCAAGCCGGGACCGGTGGTGGTGGCTCGATCCACGGGAGTACCGCTGGTGGCCTTTCACATTGCGCTGGAGAATCCCTGGCTGCTAAAGACGTGGGACCGATCCATGATTCCGCGGCCGTTCTCGCGGGGGCTGATGCGGGTAAGCCGGCAGATTCTTGTGCCGGAAAATATTACCGACGCGGATCGGGACCGATATCACGGAGAGTTGCAGGCGGCCCTCGACCGGGTGCGGGAATTCTCGGAAGCCAACGTTCAGAAAGCAGGAAGCGCTGAGTTTCCCTACTGCGATGCGCGGGCGTAATATCCGGCACGCGCCTGAATTTTGTAGTCCTTATTGTGAATTTCAATCTTGCGGAAACTGCCGTCACGGACCGTATTGGTTGGGGTATAGCCGACACTATACTGGCTGCGAAGCTCGAGAGCGATCTGGTCGAAGGCGTCTTTCAACTTGTCGAACTTGTCGCCCACATCGATGACGCGTCCGCCAGTCTCGCGGCTCAGCTTTTTCATCTCGCTGTCCCCGTGGTAGAAACCTCCGCCATAAAATCCCCGGTCGGCAATCATCAAAACGTAGACGATGCTGTCTGATTTTTGCGCCGCCTCGATCGCGTCTTGAACTCTTAAACGGCTGCCTTGATCCTCCCCGTCGGTGAGGATGATCATGGCTTTGCGACCGACTTGCTGGGCGAGTTCGTCATGGGCGGCCAGATAGATGGCGTCGTACAGCAATGTGCCTTTGGGCGCGCCCGAGGTCGGGATAGGCCCGCCGCCGAGGCCGCCAATGGTTCCGCCGCCACCTCCGGTATTGATGCGGGCGCTGTTCAGCGCGTCTTTCAGCTTGCGGGTTGAGCTGGTGAAGTCCTGCAGCAGATCAACGTTGACGTCGAAGCTCAATACGAAAGCCAGATCTTTCTCGCGGATAATGTCGGTGAGGAAGGCACCGCCGACCTGTTTTTCCATATCCAGCACATTCTGCTGGCTGCCACTGGCGTCGATCAGAATACCGAGGGTAAGCGGCAAATCGGAATTCACTGAGAAATACTTGATGTTCTGGGGCTTGCCGTCTTCCAACAATTGGAAGTCGTTCCTAGGAAGGTTGGGAATCAGGGCTCCCCTCTTGTCTTTCACATTGAAAAACAGCTGAACCACATCAACGCCGGTTTTGAATGTGGAAAGAGGCTGGCTTTGGTCGTCCTGAGTGGAAGTATCGTCGTTCGACTGGGGAGCGCTGCGCTCCGGCGGCGCATCCGCCTGGCCAAAGAGCGGCGCCGCTGGATACAAGACAAAGAGAGCCAGTACGGCAGCTAAGTACTGAAAACGTGAGACTTTTGGCATTGGGGGAATTCCCGTCACCTTTTTGTTAGTCTATCTGGCAGATTGTTAGATGCACCATTTGGCTCGACTCAGCATCCCAACAAGTAGATTCCGAGAGGGTTAAGCATTGCGAATGACCGGAGTACGAAACTCCAACTGGGTTGGCCTGGTACTTTGCCTGGCATTTTTCGTGGCAGCGGGGCCGGCGCAGCAGAGTAACAAACAGGATATTCCGGATGCGCCCTCAGCAGTGCGGCCAGCCCAGCCCCTGCCCGCGGCTCCTCCGCCTTCCTCACGCCCGGAGACGCCCGCCCCGACCTCCGATCAGCCTCCGCTACCGCAACCCACCGGTCCGGCGCCTCGTTCGGATGATTCCAGCTCGCCGCCACCGTTCAACGTGAAAACGGTGCCTGAGGGAGGGGCAACCGCAGACCAGTCGCAGCCCCAATCCGTGAGCCAGGACCTCTACCGCATCGTGACCAACGTGAACCAGGTAATGGTGCCGGTCACGGTGAAAGATGAGTCGGGCAAACTGGTAAGCGGCCTGACTTCCAAAGACTTCCAGGTACTGGAAAACGGCGTGAAGCAGAACATGAATTTCTTCACCGATAGCCCGTTTGCACTTTCTGCGGCCGTAATCTTCGACTTCGGCATGCCGGATACAGCAATACAGAAGATTAACCAAACATTCCCCGCGCTGGAAGGAGCCTTCAGCCAGTACGACGAAGTCTCGCTTTACACCTACGGCGGGAATGTTTCGAAGATGACGGATTTCACGGCTGTGGGCAAGAAACTGACGGCGACCCTGAATGATTTGAAGCTGGCGCGCGGACGCAATAACGGACCAGCGGTGACGAGTGGCCCGTTTGGACCGCAGGGCCCGGTAATCAATGGGGTGCCGACTGATCCGGGTGCGCCGGTGGTTTCGACCCCGCCGAGGGAATCGCATGTGCTCAACGATGCCATTCTCGCCGCCGCACTCGATCTCGGTAAGCGGGACAAGACCAGACGGAAGATCATCTTTATTATCAGCGAGGGCCGGGAGTACCGCAGCAGTGCCAGCTACCGCGATGTCATGAAGGTGCTGCTAACCAATGGAGTTCTGGTTTATGGGATTGGTGTGGAAGGAGCCGCCATCCCTGTGTATGGAAAGCTACAGAAGTTACATCTGCCCGGCCAAGGGACGGGAAATATCCTCCCAAAGTATGCCTCGGCGACCGGGGGGGAGGTATTTACCGAATTTTCCAGGGAAGCCATTGAAAACGTGTATTCGCGGGCCATTGGGGATGCTCGAAATCAGTACACTCTGGGGTACGCGACCCGGAGTACGCCCAGCAGCGCATACCGGGAGATTGAAGTGAAGGTGGCAAAGCCCGACTGCGCGGACTATAGCGCCCCTTGCGTGCGGGTGTATGCCCGCGGAGGATACTATCCTTTGCCTCCCGGACGCTAAGTTGCCTCCGGAGAAATGGCACAGGGATACGGCCCATAACGGCGGTAACCTGCGTGTAACCCTTTTCCTGTGATATAAATCCAGCAGTATCAACCGAAATCTTTGGCGCGGGGCATTTCCGACGTACGGGATTGTCTGCCGGAAGTCTCGAGGGTGTCTTGAGCTTTATCAACTTTGCAGCCCGCGAAATTAATTGCAAGATCGTCTATTACGGCGCCGGGCTTGGCGGTAAGACCACAAATTTACAATTCATCTACCAGAAAACTGCGGAACAGCAGAAGGGTAAGATGATCTCGCTCGCCACCGAGACTGAGCGTACGCTGTTCTTCGATTTCCTTCCCCTGGATTTGGGTTCGGTCCGCGGTTTTAAAACCCGCGTCCACCTCTATACGGTTCCCGGACAGGTTTTCTACGACGCCAGTCGAAAACTGATTTTGCGCGGCGTGGATGGCGTGGTGTTTGTCGCCGATTCGCAGCGAGAACGCATGGATGCCAACCTGGAAGCTCTGGACAACCTGATGAGCAATCTGAAGGAACACAATTACGACTTCCAGAAGATTCCCTACGTGCTGCAGCTCAACAAACGGGATCTGCCGAACGTGCTTCCGGTCGACGCCCTGAGCAAAGAGCTAAGGCGGAAGAACGAACCAGTGATTGAAGCGGTGGCTTTCCAGGGAGTTGGGGTTTTCGACACACTAAAAGAGATTGCCAAACAGGTTCTGAGCGAGTTGAAAAAAGGGTAGTTTCGCTTTTCTTCCTGATCGCTTCTTGCCGGACCATTCCATCTCTAAAAGCCTTCTGTCGTGCAATGGGGAAGCAAGCGCTGCGCCCCTGCCGTGCCGGTCGAAGTATCCCCACCACAACCGCGAACCTGACCCAGTTCCGTTCTAATCAACTCACACATAGGGATGCTTCGATTTCAGGTGTACCTTCGCTTCGCCAGGGTTCGCCTTCCGCTCAGGCATGACAATGAAAAGAAGGTGATAAAGTAGGCTGCGCGCGTCCGTAGTCGAACAAACGTTTGTGAAAGGAATCAGTGTGAAGGATTCTTTTAGCCGTCGTCGGTTTCTGCAGGCCGGAGCCTTGGCCAGTGCGGGTCTGGCTTTGCCCCAAGGGTTATTCGCTGCGGGAAAGAAGTCTGTTCTGCTCTTCACCAAGTCTTCGGGATTTGAACATGAAGCGATCAAAGTGGTCGACGGGAAACCGAGCATAATGGAAAAGGCCGTGACTGCTCTGGGAAAGCAGCACGGATTTGAGGTGACCGCCACCAAGGACGGCAGAGTCTTTGACTCCAAGGAATTTCCTCAGTATGCAGCGGCGATCTTTTTCACCACGCTCGACCTGACGATGCCCGGCACCGACAAAAATCCGCCTATGTCGCCGCAAGGGAAGCAAACGTTTCTGGATGCAATTCATGGCGGAATGGGTTTTGTCGGTGTTCATGCAGCAGCCGATACCTTTCATACCCCGCCCGACGTCGAGGGCAATGGCAACCGGTACATCGCCCATGGCGATAAGTCTGATCCTTATTTGCGCATGCTGGGCGGGGAATTCATCACCCATGGCAACACACCACGTTTACAGACGACCAATGTCATCGTCAATGATCCCAAGTTCCCCGGGCTCGAGGGGATTTCGTCGCCGGTAAGTTTTAATGAAGAGTGGTACTCGTTGAAGGATTTTCGGACCGACATCCACGTGATTCTTACCCTGGATACTAAAGACATGACGGGCGAGCCCTATCAACGCAAGCCGTACCCGATGACCTGGGCCCGGATGGAGGGCACGGGGAGGGTGTTCTACACGGCGATTGGCGACAGGCCGGAGAATTGGTCGAGCCCGTTCTTTCTGAATCTGCTGGGTGGAGGGATTCGCTGGACGATTGGCGATGCCCAAGCTTCACTCACGCAAAATTTAGTGCAAGCGGCGCCGGGTTACGCGGAGATTCCGCCTCAACCCAAGGACTAAAGCGCGGCCGTGGCAGAGACAGCAGATTACTTGCGCGATGAATCTGCGCTGCGGAATGACAATTCTTTTTAGTGTTCTTTAAACCTCCTACATGGAAGGGTCTAATGGCGCTTTCTCGCCTTGCATTTAAAAAAATCGCTCTCACCGTTAGTTCTGCTCTCTTGGTGTTTTCCGCAATTTCTATCCACGCGCAGCAGGAGTTTGACACCGCACTAAACAAACTTGCTCCTGCGACTCAGAGCGTCGTTAAGTCGCTTTCGCAATTGGACCGGTTACCGGCTCCGCAATGGCGCACCCATATTGCCGATATGGCGCATGGCGAAGCGCTCGAACTGGACGACTCGACATGGGAGATGGCCCACATGCCGGGGCAGATGTCGCGCGAGGCAATGTGGTACCGCGCGTGGATTGAGGTGCCAAAAGATGTGCATGGCTACGACGGAACTGGAGCGCGCATCTGGTTCAGTTTTCATGTGTGGTCCGACGGCGATTGGACGAAGATCGTTTACTTCAACGGACGCAGGGTCGCATTGGGCGAGGATTTGGAGCCAATCATTGCTTTCGATCAGGCCAAGCCCGGCGACAAGATTTTGATCGCGGTGAAGCTTTCGAAGACGGTAGACGTCAAGCACGTGCAAGGTGCGGATTTTCTACTGGAGCCGCCCTCCAGCCGTCCAAGCCCAGATCGCATTGCGAAGGAACTGCTCTCTGCGGGACTCCTGACCGCTACGTTAGGGAAAGATTCCACGCAAGTTGATTCGGCAGCGTCTGCCGTTGACCTGGCCGCCCTGGGCCGTGGAGATCAAAGGGCGTTTGATGCTTCACTGCAAAAAGCGGAGGCTGCATTGGGTCCGTTGAAGGATCCTTTTAGGCAACTGTCCGCGAACCTGACAGGCAATTCGCATATCGACGCAGCCTGGTTGTGGCCCATGACGGAGACGGTCGACGTGGTACGCCGCACTTTCACCAGCGCGTTGCAGCTGCTGGATGAATATCCGAATTCGGTTTATACGCAATCCGCGGCGCAATACAGCGAATGGATGGAGCAGAAATATCCTCCGCTGTTCAAAGCCATAGCGGAGCAGGTAAAGAACAAACGATGGGAACTGGTGGGCGGCATGTGGGTTGAGCCGGATCTTAATATGCCGGATGGCGAGTCGCTGGTACGGCAATTGCTGGTAGGCAAGCGCTACTTCAGGCAACATCTGGGTGCTGATGTGCGAATTGGGTGGAACCCCGACTCGTTCGGATACAACTGGCAGCTGCCACAGATTTACAAGAAATCGGGAGTCGATTATTTCGTTACCCAGAAGATGAGCTGGAACGAAACCAACAAGCTGCCGCTGAAGTTGTTTTGGTGGCAATCGCCGGATGGAAGCCGGGTACTCACTTATTTTCCAGCGAGCTACAACGAAGATATCGATCCACTGCGGATTTCCAGCGACCTCGAACGGGCTCATGCCTTGGCTCCCGGACTGAACGAGATTCTCCATCTCTACGGAGAAGGCGACCATGGCGGCGGACCCACCCGTGCCATGATCGACCGCGGGCTACGATGGTCTGAACCGAGCGCAGTGTTTCCCAAGCTCAATTTCGCCCCCGCACAGAATTTTTTCAGTGACCTAGAAGCCAAGGTCGATTCCTCTAACCCGCAGGTATGGAACTACAAATCAATCGTTGCAGGGCCCAAGCTTCCCGCAGCGCCCGCTGGGAAGATCGAAATTCCAATTTGGAATGACGAACTGTATTTCGAGTTCCATCGCGGCGTCTTCACCAGCCAGGCAAATCACAAGCGGAATATGCGGGAGAGCGAAGAGCAATTGCTCAATGCCGAGAAGTATTCGGCACTGGCGTGGCTTAAGGGAGATGCGTATCCCGCGGCTGAGCTGACCGAGAGCTGGAAGAAGGCCCTGCTTAACCAGTTTCATGATCTGGCGGCGGGGTCGGGAATTGGGGTGATTTACAAGGACGCGCAGCACGATTACGACGACATCCGCTGGACGACAGAGGAAGCGACTACGAAAGCATTGCGAACCTTGAGCGCGGAGGTGAACACCAAAACGGCTGCTCCCGGCGGAGTACCGGTGATGGTGTGGAATCCTCTGGCTTGGCAGCGGGACGATCTGGTCACGATGGATGTCCAAATGCCTGCAAAGGCCACCGCAATTTCAGTGCTCGACGCTCGCGGCAAGGCGTTGCCGGTGCAAATTCTTTCAAGTCGGGCGGAAACCAACAGTTATCACTTGTTGGTGAAAACCAATTCCGTGCCCTCGTTGGGCTACCAGGTGCTTCATGTGGTCCCTGAAACTCGGCCCGTGACAAGTGATCTCCAAGCCAGTGGGTTAACGATTGAGAACTCGATGCTTCGTATTACGGTGGATGACCGTAATGGCTGCATCAGCAGCCTCTTCGACAAGAAAGCGAATTTCGAATCGATTTCTGCTGGCGGATGCGGAAATCAGCTGATCGCTTTCCATGACAATCCCAAGGAATACGACGCCTGGAATATCGATGCGAACTTCGAAGTCGGCGCTACTCCTCTGGAACAGGCGGAGTCGGTGAAGTTGGTAGAACATGGTCCGCTGCGGGCGACGATACGGGTAACACGAAGCTGGCAGAGTTCAAAGTTCGTTCAGGATATTACGGTGTACGCCGGAATGAACCGGGTGGATATTGCGAACGACATCGACTGGCATGAGCGGCATATTCTGCTCAAGGCGGCATTTCCGCTGGTGGCTTCCAGTGACAATGCCACGTACGAAATTCCCTACGGGACCATCCAGCGTCCGACCACGCGCAACAATTCCTGGGAGTCGGCCAAATTCGAGGTCCCGGCGATGCGGTGGGCCGACTTGGGCGATGGCAAACATGGATTCAGCCTGATCAATGAATCGAAGTATGGATACGACACCAAGGGCAACGTGGTGCGCATTTCCTTGTTGCGGTCGCCGACGTCCCCCGACCCGGAAGCAGATCAAGGAGAACACCACTTTAGCTATTCGCTGTATCCGCACGCAGGAGATTGGAAGCAAGCTCTGACGGTCCGGCGCGGGTACGAGTTCAACTACAAGCTTCGGGCCCAGCAGGTGATGTCTCATGAAGGCACGATGGGGCCGGAACACTCTTTCGCGGCCGTCGATGCCAAGAATGTAGTGCTCACTGCCATGAAGAAGACCGAGGACGGCGTTGGCCTGCTCTTGCGCTTTTATGAGTGGGGAGGGAACTCGGGAAATGTTCAGCTGTCGGTGCCGCCAAACGCGGGTTCTGCAATATTGACTAATCTAATGGAAGAGCCTTCGGGAAGCCCCCTACCGATTACCGGGAACAAAGTTACCGTGCCGGTGCACCCCTTTGAGATTGTTTCGGTGCGGGTGAATTATTCGCCGACGACGGCCAAATGAGCGTCTCACCACATCTGCATTTTGGATTGCGGGGCCGATGCCTGTGGCGGTAGGATGTCCGGGGTCTTGAAACCTCTCTGGTGAAATCCATATGAATCGAAGAGCATTCGCGCGCAACATCGCGGGAGCAGTTGGCGCCGCTGCCCTGCTTTCCGACGCACCGCTTTCAGCTGCCGCCGATCAAGACGCTTCCTTCAAACTCTCGGTGATGCTATGGACGGTATTCCGCGATCTGCCGTTCGAAGAGCGTCTGCAGAAGGTTTCCGAAGCCGGTTACAAGAATGTGGAACTGGTTGGCGAGTACGAAAAATGGTCCGACGCTGACTTTGATCGCGCCAATGCCAAGCGTAAGTCGCTGGGGATCTCCTTCGACACCACCGCGGGTATGAAGCATGGAGTGGGAAATCCGAAAGAACGGGACGCGGTGCTGGCAGACATAAAAGCCGCACTGCCCATCATGGAGAGAATCGAATGTCCTTCGATGATCGTGATGTCGGGGAATGTGGTTCCCGGAATGCCGCGGGAAGAGCAGCATCAGAGCTGTATTGAGGGACTCAAGGCGATGGCCGCGGTGGTGGAAGGCAAGCGGATCGCCGGGCAGCCAGTGAAGCTGCTGCTGGAAAATATTGACCCGGAAGAAAATCCCAAATACTACCTGACTTCGGTGGCGGAAGGCTTTGAAATTGTTAAAAAGGTCAACCATCCGCAAGTCGAGTTTCTTTACGATTTCTTCCATGAACAGATCTCGGAAGGAAATCTGATCGAAAAGCTGGAAAAGAATATCCGACACGTTGGAATCGTGCACATCGCCGACGTCCCCGGCCGCCACGAGCCCGGCACCGGCGAAATCAATTACGAAAGCATCTTCCGCAAGTTGAAAGAGCTGAACTACCGCGGCACGGTTGCAATGGAATTCCTTCCTACCAGCGATCCTGTGGGAAAGCTACGCGCTGCCCGCGAGATGGCTCTGAAAACGAATTAGAGACCGATGAGAGATTCTGCCGCAACGACGAAAATGGCCGTTCCACTCTAGCTTCGGAGAAGTCTATCTCGGTTAGTGCGATCTCTTACATTACAAACCACATCGCTAAAGTTCTCCCTCCGTTGAACCGATAAAGGCCCGCCGGGTGGAAAGGTTCCACCGAGGTAACGCCCATGTGTCGGCGGTGGAACGCTCGTTGCATTGAGCTTCCTTCGGGCAACAGAGGCAAGCAGACAGACTTCATATGTTTACGATCATTGGGATTTTAGTAGTCCTCGGCGGAGTAGCGGGCGGGTATCTGATGGAGCACGGGAACCTCAAGGTCCTGATGCAGCCTGCGGAATTGGTAATCATTGGTGGCGCGGCCATTGGGACCGTGCTGATCGCCAATCCTCCTCACATCCTTTCGAAGATTGTCTCGGGAGTCTTGGGTTCGTTCAGCGGATCAAAATTCAGCAAGAAGCGTTACCTCGACACTCTCAAGACGATGTATGCCCTGCTCAACAAGGCCCGCAAGGAAGGCCTGATGTCGCTCGAAGTGGACGTCGAAGACCCAGGAAAGAGTCCAATACTTTCCAAGGACGCCGCCTTCATCAAGGACCACCACGTGCGTGACTTTGTCTGCGACACCATGAGGATGGCCATTACCGGGGTGGAACCCTTTGAGCTCGATCAGCTTCTCGAGCTGGATATGGATGTTCATCACCAAGACGCTGCGCGTCCGATTGCCGCACTAAGCACGATGGCAGACTCGCTACCCGGGCTCGGTATTGTCGCCGCGGTGCTGGGAGTCGTGATCACCATGGGTGCCCTGGGTGGTCCGCCGGAGGAAATCGGCCACAAAGTAGCGGCTGCACTGGTCGGAACGTTCCTTGGGATTCTGTTGTGTTACGGATTCATCGGCCCTATTGCCGCCAATATGACCAAGGCGGCGGAGGATGAGCACGCTTATTACTATGTCCTCCGCGTGCTGATGGTCTCGTTCCTCAAGGGAACAGCTCCGATTCTCGCGGTGGAAGTTGGACGCCGCGCCATCCCAGGCCACATACGCCCGTCGTTCCAGGAAGTGGAAAAGCTGTGCCGCGGCGGCGGAGGCTCAGAAGCGCCAGCCGCCGCTGCAGCCGCATCCGCATAAGCGAGCGACGCCATGGAAAAGGAAAAAGCGCGTCCGATTATCATCATCAAGAAAAAGGCCCCCCACGGCGGCCACCACGGCGGCGCGTGGAAGGTGGCCTACGCCGACTTCGTTACGGCCATGATGGCGCTGTTCATCGTGTTGTGGCTGATGAATAGCAGCCAGCAGGTGAAAGAGGCGGTGGGCGGATATTTTAAAGATCCATCGGGAACATCCAAGATGGTCGGCACCGACCAGAGTGGCTCGGGAGAGAATCTGCTTCTGAGCAAAGACAATATGGGGGAGCTCAAGCAGCAGCTTCAGAAAGCAGTACGGCGGCTGAACGATTTCGACAAGATGAAGAGCCAGATCGAAATGACCGTGACCGCCGAAGGTTTGCGGATTGAACTGCTGGAGAGTGCGAAGGGCACATTCTTCGACAGCGGCAGCGCCCGCCCGAGCGATTCCGGTAAAGAGCTGTTGGGACTCTTGGCGACAGAGCTAGGTAGCGTCCCTAATAAGTTGTCGATTGAGGGCCACACCGATTCAAAACCTTATAGCGGGGCCACCAACTATGGTAACTGGGAGCTTTCCGCCGACCGAGCCAATGCCGCCCGGCGGTTGATGCAAGAGAGTGGAATCCGCGCCGACCAGGTGGCGCAAGTTCGAGGCTATGCAGACCAGCTGCTGCGCAAACCGGCCGATCCTCTGGATCCGGCGAACCGCCGGATCTCAGTAATCGTGCAATATTTAGATGGCCGCCACCAAGTGGCGCCGAAGGATAGCAAAGTTGCGCCCGAAGCTCCGGCTAGAGCCGAAATTGCTTCCAAGAAGGACTAGTTCTCCCGCTTACTGTCCTACGAAAAGTGTTTGCTTCCCACACAATCTGTCCTAATCCTGCGCACATTTTTTAGGACTCCTGTCAGCCCCATCGTTAGAAAACCATGCGAATTCATAGCGTTGGATGAGTTCTGCATTAAGGGCGCTCTAATTGCTAAGAAGTAGGACGTATCTGCTCGCGACTGCGGTCGAATCTCCCCTATTTGTGTACCTGCTATCGAACTGTTTGAAACGGAGATGCAACGACGTCTCCTAATCTGGCCAACGTTCCACGAGGAGCGGCGGCGGTTGTCAACTACTGAAAGACTTACGGACTTTTAGGACCCTATGCAAGACCAGAAAGCATACCCACAGGCCCAGCAATACCAACCACATCTCTTAATCGCCGAAGACGATGTTCCTTTGGCCCATTTTCTCAAACGCGGCTTACAAGCCGACAAGTATTCCGTCGACCTCACCCATGACGGTGAAGCTGCCATTCAAGCGATTCGCTCCTCGCAGTACGACTTGCTGATTCTGGATTTGAATCTGCCCAAACTGGACGGGATGGCACTGCTGCAACAACTTCGGCCAACTATGCCAACTCTGCCCATCCTGGTGTTGACCGGGCGCAATCGCCTGGAAGACCGGGTAATGGCCCTAGATGGAGGAGCGGATGACTGTTTGATCAAGCCATTCTCTTTCCATGAGTTGGCAGCCCGCACCCGCGCTCTTATGCGGCGGACCGGGGCCGGGGCCGGATGTGTGATTCAGGTCGGTGATCTGGTGCTTGACCGCGATCAGTTCCGTGTGGAACGTTCCGGAAAGCGCATCGACCTTACTGCAAAAGAATTTTCCGTTCTTGAGTGCCTCATGCTCAATGCGAGACGCTCCGTCACCCGCGCCATGTTGATGGAATACGTCTGGAAGGCTCCCTACGACGCCAGCACGAACCTAGTGGATGTCTACGTCAAGTACGTTCGTGACAAGATTGACGGAGAGTTCCCGGTGAAATTGTTACGCACCATTCGCGGCGTCGGCTACGTCATCGCAGAGAACTGAGAGCCCCTGATGCAGTTAGAGATTCAGAAAGACAGCTCGGGTGATTTTCACCCAGCCCTCGCCAGGGCGACCTCGCGCGGACTCCACGACACGGCCCAGCCTCTCACCGTGTTGCAGGGTCTACTTGAGTTCACCTTGATGCAGGCAGAAACCGTGCAGGAGTACCGGGAATCGCTTACCACTGCGCTCGCCGAATTGTCACGCCTAACGGCGTGCTTCGAAAACGTGCGGCAGTTAGTTCGACTGCAATATCCCGCGGCCGACATTTGCGATTTCTCGCTGACAGAGGCGGCTCAAACCGTCGCCGACCAATTTCGTTCAGCCGGAAGAGAGATAGAAGTAAGCGTCGACTTTAGTGGCCAAGTTCATGCCTCCCAGTCGCGATTCGTTCAGGCTCTTTCTATCTTGATTTCTTCCATAGCTTTGAGCGTTAGAGACAGACTACGAATTTCAATCGAAGAATCGCATTCGCACGAGGTTGCCATTCGCGTAAGAACTGCACAAATTGACGACCCGCTTTCTCATGGTCTGGAAATGGCCCGGTTGGTTGCTGCCAGTGCGGGCGGAGAACTTCGTTCGAGTGAAACACCTGTTTCGTTATTGTTGGTTTTGCCCAAAGCCGCAAAAGATCAATCAACAGACAAGGAAGGTACGTTGAACCATGTCTAGTGTGATACCGGCGCCGCATATTGCGGCTGCAAGCGGGCTTTTTTCTCCTGACGTTATCGGCCTGTTTGTCGTCAGCACCAATTCAGAATTGCGTCGCGACCTCGTTTCCCGGCTCCAGTCACGGCGTTGGTCGATAAAAGAAGCTTCCAGTGGCGCAGCCGCTCTGGAAACAATTGAATCCGGGCATGCTTCCCTCGTGCTGCTCGACCCGGCCCTGCCGGATTTGCGGGTGGACGAGTTCCGAGAAATTCTACGGGCCCAGTATCCGCACATCGAAATTGTTCCCATCAATGCGCACACTGGGCAACCGATGGTCGCCGATCCGCCGCCGGATTCAACCTCCTTCGAAGTTGTGCGGGACATCGGCCGCGGCGGGCCGCTCAAAACCGAGAGCTTTCTTCCAGCCCCTGGCGACGAGCCGGTTCGTGGCGAGGAGGGCCTACCGGGATTCGTCGGCGCCAGCCCGTCGGTGCAGCGGCTATGTGCGATGGCGCGCTTGGTGGCACAACGCGACACTACGGTTTTGATTACAGGCGAAAGCGGGACCGGCAAAGACCTAGTCGCCCAAGCCGTTCACCGTCTGAGCCTGCGCCGGTTGAAGCCTTTCGTGGTCATCAACTGTGCGGCGATTCCCGAGCCTCTGCTCGAAGCCGAATTGTTCGGATTCGTTAAGGGCGCATTCACCGGGGCAGTGCAGTCCCGCATCGGCCGCATCCATGCGGCCCAGGGAGGTACGCTGTTTCTCGATGAAATTGGAGATCTGCCTCTAGGGTTACAGTCGAAGTTGCTCCGTTTCCTTGAGCAGGGAGAGGTACAGCGCCTTGGCAGTTCCGACACGTTCCGCGTGGATGTGAGAGTAGTCGCGGCGACTAACGCCCATCTTCGCCGCCTGGTTCAGGAACGTAATTTCCGGGAAGATCTTTTTTACCGGCTCTCAGTATTCCCCATCGAGTTGCCACCACTGCGCGAGCGCATGGACGATCTGCCGCGACTCGCACAGTGCTTCTTGAGCAAATACTGTCCGCGGAACGTTGTGCTCACTCCCGAGGCTGCCTCAGTGATGCAGCAGCACACTTGGCCGGGGAATGTTCGTGAAGTCCGCAACGTGATGGAACGCGCCAGCATTCTGATCGGCTCTGGGTTTGAGATCCGTCCCGAGCACATTGTCATCTAATCGAACACTCATCTTTCCGTGCCAAATTGTTGCTTCTAACACGCTTCAATTTGGCACGCTCCGTGCATTCTCACTAGGCAGATGTTGCCTACTTCTCATCTAGCTCAAATGAACCGGACCTTGATCGCTGGATTCAACGCAGAGCCTGTGCTCGCTGATGCCTTCGCCGCTTTTACCGCGGCAGCCGGGCGTTTGGAAGGCTCGTATCAGCAGCTTCAGAGTGAAGTCGCGCGGCTGCGTGAAGAACTCGAAGAGCGTAATGCCGCCCTCGGTTCCAGCCTGGCGGAAAACGAACGCATGCGCGTTGGATTGAGCCGCATTCTGGAAGCCTTGCCCTCTGGAGTAATTGTTCTGGAGTCGAATGGCGAAGTTGGATTCGTAAATCCCGAGGCACGCCGCATGTTGGGAGACGAACTTCCTGCGCTGCTTCCTCGAGTGGGCCGCAAGCCAAACGACGAGCAGGAATTCTGCGTCGGACCTGAAACCAAGAAACGCTGGATAGTGGTACGCACAGCGGAAGCCTCCCCACGGGATAAACACCAGCTGGTATTGATAGTGCGCGACGTTACTGCTCAGCGCGAAATGGACCGTGAACGCGAGGAGGCACGCCGCCTGCTTGCGCTGGCGGAAATGTCAACGGTGTTGGCGCATGAGATTAGAAATCCCCTTGGCAGCATGGAACTCTTAGCCGGACTGTTGACGCAGTCAGGCGAGCTGGGCACAGAGCAGCGGCAATGGGTAGAACACCTGCAAGCCGGAGTTCGCTCATTGTCGGCAACGGTTAACAACGTGCTGCGCGTGCACACGCTTGGTGTGCCTGCAATGGCACCATTGCAGCTTGTTCCGGTCCTGCGGAGCGCGGTCCGTTTCGTTGCGCCCCTGGCGGAGCAAAGCGAAATTAAAGTCTGGACCGATCTTGAACTCGGCAATGCCGAGATCAACGGCAATCCTGGTGAGCTGCAGCAAATATTCTTGAACCTGGCGCTGAACTCCTTTCGCCACACGGCGGCTGGTGGCCAACTCAAAGTTCGCGCACGTGTGGAAGACAAGACCGCGGTCATCGAGTTCAGCGACACCGGGGCGGGTATCGCACCGGTGAATCTGGCGAAGATTTTCGAGACCGGCTTTAGCACGAAAACTGACAGCCCCGGGCTGGGGCTTGCAGTTTGCCACAAGATCGTCCAGCAGCATGGCGGCAACATCAGCGCACATAGCGAACCAGGAGCCGGCGCCACGTTTCGCATGGAGTTCCCCATCTTATGAGTTCTGAGCTGAACCGCTCCGTTCTAGTGGTGGACGACGAAGCCGGGATGCGTCTGGCTTTACAGGCCAGCTTCCAGCGCGATGGATGGTCTGTCGAAACTGCCTCCGGAGTGTCAGAGGCGCTCAATAAGTTGGAGCAGAAACGCTTTCCCCTGGTGGTAACCGATGTTTGCATGCCGGATGGGGACGGCTTTGACGTCATGCGCAGCGTGCGCAGTTCTGCTCCCGAAACCGCCGTCATCGTGCTCACCGCTTTCGGCAACGTACCCGACGCCGTGCAGGCTATGCGCGGTGGTGCCTGCGATTATTTGACTAAACCGATTTCGTTCGAACAGCTTCAAGGCGCGGTAAAACGGGTGATGCAGCAAACACCGTCTCTTCGGGAAGCTAAATCGAACAGGACGACCATCATCGGTTCGTCAGCGCTTTTACTGCGTTCCCTGGAAAGAGCACGCCATGCTGCCCGCACTAACGCCGACATCCTGATCGAAGCGGAAAGTGGAACCGGCAAAGAGATTCTGGCGCGCTACGTTCACGAAGCCAGCGCCCGCCGCGACAAGCCCTTTGTTGCCGTAAACTGCGCGGCCCTTCCCGAACATCTTCTGGAAAGCGAACTTTTCGGCCACGTGAAAGGCGCATTCACCGGTGCGGCTGCGAGCCGGGCTGGAAAGTTTGAGTTGGCGGAAGGCGGTACCTTGCTGCTGGACGAAATCGGCGAGATGCCGCTTAGCCTGCAACCAAAATTGCTGCGAGCGATTCAGGAGAGAGAGTTCGAGCGATTGGGCGACACGCGCTCTTTACGGGTAAACATTCGCGTTATCGCCACCACCAACGTCACACTTCTCAAGATGGTGGAAGAGAGCTCTTTTCGCGCCGATCTTTACTATCGGCTCAACGTGGTCCCGATCTCCTTGCCACCGCTGCGGCAGCGGCGTGAAGACATTCCGGCCCTGGCCGAATATTTTGCCGCCAAGTTCGCAATCCAGGCAGGGCGGGCAGTCCCCCAGCTTCATCCACAGTTCGTCGCGGGACTGCAAAGCCGCGAATGGCCGGGCAATGTCCGTGAACTGGGTAACCTGATGCGGCGCGTACTCGCATTGAGCGACGCGGCTCTGATCGGCCCGGAATTCCTGGGACCTGAGTTTCTTCCTCCCAGCCCCAAAAAAACCGAGGTCAGTGGAGTACCTGTCCGCGCCGGAACCGCGATGAAAGACCTGGAGCGCAATTTGTTGGAGACGACGTTGGAAGTAACCCGCGGCAACCGCACCCGGGCCGCCGAAATGCTCGGCATTAGCTTGCGCACCATCCGCAACAAGATTCGCGAATACGGTTTGCCGCCCCGGAGGTATGCATGAGCGGAATTCAGCTTCTGGAAAGATATCTAAATCTGTCTTCCCAGCGTCAGCAAACGACCGTGGCCAACATGGCCAACGTCGACACACCCGGCTATCGCACCCGCGACTTCGATTTTCGGAGCGAGTTGGAACATGCCGCCAATAACCAGGTGAGTGCAAGTATGGGTCCGGTGATGCGGCCCGTCATGGGACTGAATGCCCGTCCCGATGGCAACAACGTCAATCTCGATCGCGAAGGCCTAATGCTGGCCGAGGTGCAGATGCAGTTCCGCATCGGAGTGCAATTGATCAAAAGCGAATTCCATCGCCTGCTTACCGCGATCAAAGAAGGAGGTGCCGAATGAGCATGTTCTCGATGCTGGAAACCAGCGGCTCAGCGCTGACCGCCGAACGACAACGTGCGGAAATAGTCGCGGCCAACATGGCCAATTCCAATACCACGCGAACTGCCGAAGGCGGGCCTTACCGCCGCAAGGAAGTTGTATTCGCCAGTTCGCGGATGTTTCCCTTCCAGCTTGCGCTGAACCAGGCGAACTCGCTGGGTAGCCACGCACCCACCGTGCGGGTTGCGCGGGTGGTCAATGATCCAACGCCAGCGCAGATGCGTTACGAACCCGGACATCCCGACGCCAATGAACAAGGCTACGTTGCGTATCCGGCGATTAATCCAATCCAGGAAATGGTTGACCTGATGGGCGCAACCCGCGCTTACCAGCTCAATGCCTCCGCAGTAAACGCCTCGAAACAATTGTTACAGGCAGCGCTCGACATTTTGAAGAGCTAATTAAGGAATAGATATGAGCAACATGATCTCTAACGTTCAGCCCTGGTTCCCCAGCCAGCCCGCGACCGCGACTCCCTCCACCGCGGCCGGCAAGCAGGACGCGTTCGGCTCAAGCCTGGTCGATGCCATCGATCAGGTCGAGCAGGTCCACACCGATGCCCAGCAGCAGGTGAAGCAGCTGCTGCACGGCGACCGGCAAGACATCCACAATGTGATGATCGCCGTGGAAAAGGCCGATGTGACCTTCCAGCTCATGATGCAAGTGCGCAACAAGATCGTGAACGCGTATCAGGAAATTTCCAAACTACAATTCTAGAACTGGGGACCGACAAATAGCATATGGCTTCTGGAGAACAAGTCTTAGGCCAACTGAAGAGCATGGTGACGGGCCTGAGCGCGAAACAGCGCATCGTGCTGGTGGCCTCCGCCCTGTTGACGGCGGCGACGGTGGCGTTGTTCGTCAATTGGATTGGCAAGCCCGACTACAAACCGCTCTATACGAACATGGAACCTGCCGATGCGCAGAGCCTGGTGTCGCGCCTGGCGCAAAAGAATATCCTTGCCGAAGTCAGCGCCGACGGCAAGACCGTCAGCGTTCCCGCTGACAAGCTCGACGCCAGCCGTTTGGAGATGGCATCTCAGGGAATGCCGCACAGTGGTCGCCTGGGGTTTGAACTCTTCGACAAAGTGAATTGGGGACAAACCGAGTTTGACGAGAAAGTAAATTACCAGCGCGCCCTGGAAGGTGAGCTGGAGCGCACCATTCAGACGCTCGATGGTGTCGAAAGCGCGCGGGTGCATCTCGTAATGCCTACGGACTCTCTGTTTGTCGAACGGGAGCGGGAGGCGAAGGCGTCTGTCATCCTCACCATGCGTGGACAGATCACCCAAGACATGCAGATGTCGATCGCTCGTCTGGTGTCGGGAGCGGTCGACAAGCTTCGCGCTGAGAATGTCACTATTGTCGATGCGAAAAGTGGGCAGCCCGCCAACCTCCCCAAGCACGATCCATTTTCTCCGGAAGGCAATCTGGAAAAGGAACTCGCGGCCCGCATGATGGCCACGCTAGAACCCGTGGTGGGTGCGCAGAGCATTCGTGGCAGCGTTAACGTGGAATACGACGCGAGTACCAGCGAGGAGAATCAGGAAACCTACGACCCGAAGTCTGCGGTAGCAGTCTCGACGCAAAAATCCGACGAACAAGTCGGTGGCCCGCTAAACGGCGGTGTTCCCGGTACTACCAGCAACGTTCCCAATGCGACCTCAAACGCGAAGGAAACAGTAGAGGCCGACGAAACCACGCAGACTACACGCAGCGAGTCGAATACTTACGTGGTAAGCAAGCTGACGAAACACACCTTGCAGCCTGCGGGAAGAATTCACCGCATTTCGGCGGCCCTGGTCGTCGATGACGCTGTTGAGGTCAAGGAGCAGGGCGGCAAGCGGGTTGAGCAACGGCGCAAACGCACGGTCGAAGAAATGAAGCAGATTGAAACTCTGGCGATGGCTGCCATTGGCGCCGACACCACGCGTGGCGATGTGGTCGCTGTGCAAAACATTTCCTTCAAACAGGCAGAAAGCGTCGATGCTCCGTCGAAGCTACCCACCGCCGAAAAGATTCGCGTAATGCTCACCAACTGGTCAACCCTGGTGCGCTACGGAACCATGTTGCTGCTATTCCTGTTGGTTTACTTCCTGGTCCTTCGTCCGGTGAAGAAGCAGGTCGTCACCACCTTCAAGGAACTGCCGGCACACGTCGCAGCCGGACAGAAGACGCAAGTTGCGCTTCCGGAAGATAATCTCACGGGCCAACGTGCACTGGTGATGAAGAAACAACTGGTCGAGAAAGTCAAATCCGAGCCGGTATCCGCCGGACGCCTGGTGCAAGCCTGGCTGCGTGAGGGTGGGCAGTGAGCGAGGCAAGGACGTCATCCGTAACTGGGCCTCGCAAAGTGGCTGTTCTGCTTGCGCTTCTTGGAGAAGATGCCGCGAGCGTGCTGTTGCGCCAGCTTGGCGAAAAGGAAATTCAAATCATCGCCGAGGAACTGGTGACCATCGACTCAGTTCCGTCGGACGTCGCACAAGAGGTTTTGGAAGAGTTCTATCACGGCACCACCTCCGACGGCCCCAAAGCCTGGGGTGGCCCCGGCTATGTAAAAGGGCTGCTGGTCAAATCGTTCGGCGAAGAGACCAGCAACAACGTTTTGCGCCGCATTGCCAAGACCGCGGAAAGCGGCGGGGCACAGTTCCTTTGGATGCAGACCGTCGATCCCCAACAGCTGGCCAAGTTTCTCGAGGAAGAGCACCCGCAGACTATCGCACTGGTTCTGGCCCATTTGGACTCGAAGACGGCATCCTCAGTCCTGATGCGTCTTTCCGAGCAGGTGCGTTCAAACGCGGTGCGTCGACTTGCTGAGCTGCGTCAGTTTTCGCCTGAGACGGTGAGGAAGATCGCCAGCGTTCTTCGGAAAAAGATGGAATCACTGGGCGAGCAAAACCGCCAGTCATACTCGGGCGTGAAGACGGTGGCCGAGTTGATGAATCGCATAGAGGCCAATGCTGCCGGAAGCATCCTCGAAGCCATCGAGCGCGAGGAACCAAAATTGGCGGTCGGCATTCGCAACTTGATGTTCACCTTTGAAGACATTCTCGGCCTGCCGGAAGCGTCCCTGCGAGAGTTCGTTGGAGCCGCCGACAAGAAAACTTTGGCACTGGCATTGAAGGGAGCCAGCGAAGAACTGAAGAATCACATCTTCCGCGCGATGTCATCGCGCGCCGTGGAAATGCTGAAAGAAGACATGGAAGTTCTCGGCCCGGTGCGCGCGAAAGAGGTCGCCAAGGCACAGGAAGAAGCCGTGGCCGTTGCACGCAAACTTGAATCCGAAGGCAAACTGGTGCTCAAGATGGAAGGAGACGATGAGTACCTCGTATAAGAGCCTCTTCCCGCCTTCAGATCCGGCCCCGGTTGAGTCGTTTAGTTATCCTGAAAGCCCCAGCGGGTTGCCTCACGCTCACTCCGAAAACAATGGCGGCGATCCGTCGAACGACGAGATCACCGAACTACTTCTCAAGGCACACGCCGAGGGCGTCAAAGAAGGCGAGCAGCGCGAACGCGCCCGTGGCGTCGAACAGTTAGTGCAGGAACAGAACAAGATCAATGCGACGGTCGAGCAGTTTCAATCCCAAGTCACGGCTTACTATGCGCGCACCGAACTAGAGGTCGTACGTCTAGCACTGGCGATCGCTGCAAAGATCCTCCACCGCGAAGCCCATGCCGATCCCGCTCTGGTAGCCAAGTTGACTAACTCTGTCCTCAACAAACTTCACCAGGATACTAAAGTCAAAGTACGAGTCCACCCGCCAGATGTCGACAACTGGCGCCAATATTTCTCGCGCAACAACGATAAGCAAGTTGCGATTGACGTGGTCGGCGATCCTTCAGTTGGTCCGGAAAATTGCCTGTTGGAGACCCAACTCGGCGCCACGCAAGTAGGAATCGACGCTCAACTCAAAGAAATCGAAACCGGATTGTTTGATCTGCTCGCCGAGAATCCGGAGACGCGATGACCCAAGGCTCGCTTACCCCCTACGTGAATTGGCTGCGCGACGCTTCCACCCTGCGCTGGACCGGCCGTGTGAATCAAGTTGTCGGCAATCTGGTGGAATCCGAAGGACCGTTTTGTTCTGTCGGGGAGTGCTGCGAAATCACCAACTCCAACGGCGTCAAGCTGGCGGGGGAGATCGTCGGCTTCCGCGATTCTTCCGTGCTCGCGATGCCGCTGGAAAGGCCGTCGGGAATCCGATTCGGCGACCCCATTGTCACTTGGGGCGCGACCCCTTCCATGCGCGTCGGGCCAGAACTGCTTGGCCGCGTCATCGATGCCCGCGGCACGCCGATTGATTCGCAAGGCGAGTACCGCGCCCGCACCAAAATGCGACTTGATGGCGCCGCGCCTCTGCCCCTGGAGCGCCTGCCCATTCGGGAGACTCTAGGCTGCGGCATCCGCGCAGTCGATGGATTTCTAACCTGCGGACGCGGTCAACGAGTGGGAATCTTCGGTGGCAGCGGCGTAGGCAAGAGCACCTTACTTGGAATGATGGCCCGGGGCACCGCGGCAGATCTTACGGTGCTCGCTCTGATCGGCGAACGCGGCCGCGAAGTCGGTGAGTTTCTGGAGGAACTTGGGGAAGACGGTGTGCGCCGTTCGGTTGTGATTGTTTCTACCTCTGATCAATCGCCATTGCTGCGCGTACGGGCCGCGCTTGCGGCCACGACGGTTGCGGAATATTTTTCGCGCCAAGGCAAGAACGTGCTGCTCGTGGTCGATTCTCTAACTCGCTTCGCTATGGCGCAGCGCGAAATCGGTCTGGCCGCGGGCGAGCCGCCGACCGCCAAGGGATACACGCCGTCCGTGCTCAGCATGTTGTCGCGGCTGGTCGAGCGTGCGGGCAGGTTTTCTACCGGAAGCATCACCGCTTTCTACACCGTCCTGATGGAAGGGGACGATCAACAGGATCCGCTAGTCGATACCGTGCGCTCATTGCTCGATGGACATATCGTCCTTGACCGCAACCTGGCAGCCCGCGGGCACTATCCAGCAATCTCCATACTAGACAGTCTTAGTAGGCTGATGCCCAACATTTCCGAGAAGCCGCACGTCGAAAAAGTCCGCGCGCTTCGATTGTCGCTGGCGACCCATGCACGATCGGAAGACCTGATTCGCATCGGAGCTTACCAGGCCGGCACTGATCCGGTGCTCGACAAGGCTGTCGCCGCTTTACCGCAGATCACGGCATTTCTTCAGCAAGGCCGCTACGAAATTGCCGATCTCAAACAGACCATGCCGCGCCTGATGACACTCCCGTCTTGACATGCCATTCCGCTTCTCACTCGCGACCGTGTTGAACCTGCGCGAGAATCTCGAGCAGAATGAGGCGCGAATTCTCGAACAACGCTATGCGGAACTGGCGGCCGCGCAGGGGCGACTCTGGGAAGCCGAACAAAATATCACTCGCGCTCAGCAGGACCGCGCGCAACAACTCAACGAGGGCACCTCGGCATTCCAGCTCCAACTCGCTCTACAGGAAGAAGCGGGCCTCAAGCAAAAGCGTCTGGATGCTCACCAAAAGTTGCAGGAAGCGCAAATCCGCCTGCGCCAACAAATCGAGATCTACAAACAAGCACGGCAAAAGCGCGACACTCTGGAAGAGCTGCGCAAGCGGCAGGCAACCGAGTATCAACGCGAACAGTCGAAATCCGAACAACAGGAACGCGATGAGCTGTACCTGTTGCGGCTGCGCGGCCCGCGCTAGGCAGGCTTTGCCCATAGGCAAGTAGGCAGCCTTTGCCTACTGCCGCCCAGGCGGGAAATGAAAAGCCTTACTTATCGGAACACGACGCGCAAGTCTTTAGCTCTCAATCTCAAATTTCAAAATAAAACTTTTCCGGCGGTGGGAATTCTGGCCAACAGCGTGCATCACCAAGGTCTCGGAGCAATGGACTTGGTCGCTAACGTCATGCTAGGCAATTCGACTGCAGCAACATCCGGCAAGCCCGCAGGAAAAACCGCGGGCGGAGAATTTGCCGCGTTGTTGCCGAATCACGAAGCGATCGCCGGCGGGGCGGACCAGTCCGGGCCCAGCAAGGGCGCCACGGGCAACAAGAAGGGACTGTCCGCCGCCAAGGAGTCCGAGCTTGCCAGCCAGTTGGCCGCACTGAATATTCCGGTATTTCTGCCGCAGGCTCCTCCGCTTGCCGCTGCTAAAACGGCGCCAGCGGAAATAGGCGACGCCGTCAGTAAAGCAGACGGATGCGGAAAAGATACGGCGCAAGCAGCCGTCGGGCAGCTCAGGGTAGCAAATGCGATCGATCTGAATGTGGGCGCACCGCGGAATGTCGCGAAAGAAAATGAGTCCGCAGCGCAAGCCATCACCGACGACAACTTGCCTAAGTCAGGGGCAGAACCAGAAACGGAATCTCCCCGAGCTTCCCAATCGTTATTCAGCGCTGACAAGGCAGCTCATTCAAATCCCAATTCCGAAATCATTTCCCGGTTGGCAACTAGGCTGCCCGCTGAGACTAAGCAAGTCGAGAAGCCGGAAGTCACTCAGCAAAAACCTGCCCTACCGGTGGACAATAAAATCCAGGGCCTGGTTCCTCCGCAGGATGGGGTCGCCTCAGCGGCAGCCAAGACAGTACATGCCGTCGAGTCTCTTGCGTCTTCCGCCGTGAAGATCGCCCTCAAGCAAACGCTTCCGGCGCAGAGCAAACTGGCAAACGTTTCGACGACAGCCGCTTTGCCGAACGCCCGAGCCTTCGCCGCCAGCCAGACCGCGGAGGGACACGGACTACAAAGCAAATCGATTCACCCGGCAAGCTCCGCTCATGAGTCGCAACCGGCCCACGACCAGTCTAAAAAGGAAACTGAGGTTGCGGCCAGCGTGATGCAATCGGGCGGCGACACACAAACACGCGATCAGGTCAACGCCGCAGGACGGGTGGTCTCTTCCACGCTCAACACAGAGAATCCGAAGCAATCCACCGGACCTGCAATCGCCACCAGTGATGCGACACCACTCAAGCCGGATTTTTCAGCGCATGAGGCGCCGGCCGCGGTTTCGAGCCCTCTTTCCTTGCACTCTGCTCGTCTGCTCGAGAGCCTCGGGCAAAGCGAGCTTCGTGTGGGCATGAAGATGGGAGACCTGGGCAACGTGGAAATTCGCACCCAACTCCATCACGACCAGCTGCGGGCGGAAATCTCGGTAGAACGCGGCGACCTCGGCCGCACCCTGGCGGCGGAGATGCCGGCTGTGCAGCAAAAGTTGCGTGACCACGACATACCACTGGCCTCCATCGTGGTAAATCATCAAGCCGCCGCCGGGTCAGGCAGCTTTGAACGAGGCTCGCAGCAACAGCAGCAAATGACCACGCCGATGGCGCACGTATTTGGCGTGGATCCGATGATATTCAGTTCTTCTTCCCCCGAAGAACCACGCGTTACAGATAGCGCGCTCGACGTTCGCATCTAGAGCGAAGTTGTCAGGAGAAAAGCAATGAACGTAGCACCCGTAGCACACGCGGCCAATACAAGCAATCAGTCTCCGGCTACCGGAGCGAGCTCGCTGGGTGATTCAACCACCATGTTTATCACCCTGCTCACCGCCGAGTTGAAAGCGCAGGATCCGATTTCCCCGCTCGATCCTAATCAGATGGTTCAGCAGATTGTGTCATTGAGCCAACTTGACCAGCTGATCCAGATCCACAATTTGCTGCAGCCCCCAGCGGCGACTAACGACGGCACCAACAGTTCCGCAGCAAACTCGAAATCTAACTAGGATATTAGGAGAAAAAAGTCATGCCAATGTTTTCTACACCGCTCTCCGGACTTAACGCCAGCAGCAATGCGTTGTCAGTTATTTCTAACAACCTCGCCAATCTGAATACGGTTGGGTTCAAAGAGCAGACTGCCTCTTTTCAGGACCTTTTCTACCAGAACATCGGCGCCACCGGCGGCGGTAACCCCATTCAGGTCGGGGCGGGCTCTGCGGTGGGAGCTGTCACCAGCGATTTCACCAATGGAAACTTCGACACCAGCGGAGTTCCCACCGACGTCGCCATTACCGGCGAAGGTTTCTTTGTGACCCAGAAAGACGGGGGCCTGGGTTTCACCCGTAACGGCCACTTCACACTTCAGTCCGACGGCGAGTTGGATACCCAGGATGGCCGCGCGGTCATGGGGTACCCGGCGATCAACGGCGCCATCGATACGTCGCAGAATCTTGCGCCGATTATCCTTGGGCAAGGGCTGATCAGCCCGCCGCTGGCGACCTCAAATCTCCAGATGACCTCCAACCTTGACGCCTCAGCTGCGGTTGGCGCAACGTTCTCGACCCCAATGTCAGTTTTCGACACCTTGGGGGTTTCCCACATCCTTACCTTCCAGTTCACCAAGACTGGAGCCAATAACTGGTCTTATAACACCACTATTGCGGCCCCGGAAGTGGGCCTGACCGGAGCTCCCGTAAGCGTCGCCACCGGCAACGTTACTTTTGACGGAAACGGAGTGCTTACTTCTCCTGCCGGGAACGTGACCGGAATCGCAGTCACCGGGCTTGCAGACGGCGCCACCGACATGAACTTCGATTGGAACCTGTACGATAAGAACAATAATCCAATGTTGACCCAAGTCGCCTCCGCGAGCACTACCTCGACAACGTTTCAGGATGGCTACGCCAGCGGCACCTTGCTGAACTTTAACGTTGGCAGCGATGGCGTCATCGCTGGAACGTTCACCAACGGCAAAACCAGCCCCATCGCGCAGATCACCCTGGCCAGGTTCCCCAACCAGCAAGGTCTGCTGCGTCAGGGCTCCAACAATTACATCTCTTCGTTGGCTTCAGGCGATCCGGTCATCGGCACACCTGGAGATGGCGGCCGCGGCACCGTGACCGGCGGCGCCCTCGAGCAGAGCAACGTCGACATCGCCACCGAGTTCTCGAAGATGATCGTCGCCCAGCGGGGCTTCCAGGCCAACGCCAAAGTGGTGACCACTTTCGACGAAATCACCCAGGACACGATCAACCTGCGGCGTTAGTAGGAAGTCTGAAACTTAGCCTGTGATTAGAGAGTTGCCAGTGGACCGCAACCGGTCCACTGGCGGCCTCTGATCGCTCTACTCATCCTCTAATTCAACGCGTTCCGGGATGTGAACAACTTTCCGCGCCTGCGGCATCGAGCCGTGGCTAAGTACTTATGTGTCGGCAGTTTCCAGCCAGCAGGTAATAGTTTCTCTAGTTCCGAATCTCCACCCGTCGTACCGGAACCCCGGGTGCATTCTTTTCTTCAGAGATGGCCAACCAAGGTGTCGGTGTGAGTAGCCCAATTCAAAATCTTCCGTCCCCGGATGATGGCAAGCCTGTGGTACGCCGCAGTCTGGTTGAGCAACTTCCCTGGCTGCCGCTGCACCTGACTTTGGAAATTCCGGTACCGGGATTCACCGTGGAAGAACTGCTCAACCTTGCTCCAGGATCCATCTTCAAGACCCTTCATCCTTCGACCGCTGACGTACCGATCCGCGCCAACGGGAAACTGATTGCCTGGGCAAAATTCGAAGTCGCCGGTAACAAACTCGCCGCCCGTGTAACGGAGCTGGCATGAGCACGGCCCTGGTAAATCACGAAATCGAAACACCTGCGAAGGTGAGAGCAATCGCGCCACCCCCTGGTGGTCGCCTGTTACTCGACATCCTGACTCGGTGTTTCGCTGCGGTCCAGAAAGTCTTCGCTGTAAAGCGCTCCCAAAAACAGTTGCGTATTTGCGAAAGCGTTTCGCTCGGAGACAAACGATTTGTTGCCGTTATTCAGGTAGACCAGGAGCGCTTCCTTATCGGCGGCGCCGCCAATTCAGTCGCCATGCTGACGCGTCTCTCAGAAACACCCTCCTTCCCCCAAACCTTGAAAGGGATTTCGGAAGCGGGCCCCGAACTGCAATGACGCGTCGTTTATTTCTGATCACTCTTACAGTTCTGGCCCTGATGCTCACTGTGGCCGCTGCCACGCCTGCTTTCGCTGCGAACGGAACCGCAAAGACCGCGGCAACTCCTTCACTGCACGTACAGCCCAACGACATCCACATCACAGGACTTGGCGACAGTTCTGCGCTTCAAATCGCCATATTCCTCACGCTGCTGACGTTGATTCCGTCAGTGCTGCTCTGCATTACGCCCTTCGCACGGATGCTGGTGGTATTTCACTTTCTGCGGCAGGCGTTGGGACTGCAAACTACTCCTTCGAACCAGACGCTGATCGGATTGTCGCTGATCCTTACCTGCTTCCTCATGCAACCAGTCGGAGCGACCATCTATCACGATGCGTTCCAGCCCTACGAACATGGCAGCGTTTCATTCATCGACGCAGCAGACCAGGCCTCGAAGCCGGTCAAATCTTTCATGCTGCACTATGTGCGCGAAAAGGACGTTTCTCTGTTCGTCGAGCTAGCGAAAGAAACTCGGCCACACTCTACCAGCGATTTGTCGCTGCGGGTCTTGATACCGGCTTACATACTCTCAGAGTTGCGCGCCGGATTTCAGATTGGAGCGGTGCTGTTCCTGCCGTTCCTGGTAATCGACATGGTTGTGGCGTCCATCACCACCTCGATCGGAATGCTGCAGTTGCCGCCGGTGGTGATTTCGACGCCGTTGAAATTGCTTTTATTTGTAATGGTCGATGGCTGGCACCTGCTGGTGTCGTCATTAATGAAAAGTTTCGGTTAAGGAGCTGAATGCATACCGGTCTAATTGTCGAACTCGGTCAACGAACCTTGCTGGAGGTGTTTCGCATCGGCGGCCCAGTGTTGGTCATTGCCATCGCCGTGAGTCTGATCGTCAACGTGGTACAGGTGCTTACGTCATTGCAGGACCAAACGCTATCAACTGTCCCACGCCTGCTAGGCGCAGCCGCCGGGATCTTCGTGCTCATGCCCTGGATGTGGCGGCAGATGGCGCAATTCACTATTCAGATTTTTTCAGATTTCAGTATGTACGCGCGGTAACGAGACATGGACTTTTCTCTGGGGAATACGTTGGGCGCTTTGCTGGCAATCGGGGCACGAGTGTCAGGACTCATGCTCTTTGCCCCTTTCTTGGGGAATGCCAGCGTGCCCCCACGCATCAAGGCGATGCTCGCAGTCACGATGACCGCAGTGCTTTATCCGTCCTTTGGTTCGCGCGTTGGCGCAGTCAGCACCACCGAGTGGCCGTTGCTTCTCGGAACAGAACTTCTGGTCGGAGTAGCCATCGGCATTACCACCAACCTGGTCTTTGAATCGGCGCAGATGGCGGGGCAAATTTTCAGCGTACAGATGGGATATTCGCTGGTGAACATCCTCGATCCCATGACCCAGGTAGACACCACTGTACTCTCGGTGTTCAGCCAGACCATGGCGCTGTTGATTTTCCTCAGCTTGGACGTCCATCACTGGATCATCCGCGCCGTTGCCCATAGCTTCGACTATCTTCCGCCGGGGTCGGCCAGCATAAACGCGGCTTTCACATCGCAGGTACTGCATGTTGGCGGCAGCGTTTTAGGGGTAGGCGTGCAGATCGCCGCTCCGGTTATGACAGCAACGCTCACATCCGATGTTTTGTTGGGGCTGCTCGGGAAGGCATCTCCGCAGATGCCGTTGATCTTTTTAGGTCCCGCGGTCAAGGGGCTCTTCGGACTTTTGCTGATGGCTGCGGCCATGCATTACTGGCCCGATCTTTTTGCTCGATTGTTTACCAATTCGCTCGGACTGACTGAGCGCGTGTTGCATCTGGCGAGGTAGCAGTGGCTGATTCAAACAAGACAGAAAAACCGACAAGCCGGCGGCGGCAAAAAGCGCGTGACAAGGGGCAGGTTGCCCGTACGCGCGACCTTTCGGGAATTGGCGCGGTGATAGCCGCAATCGTTCTTGTCGGATGGCAAGGCTCCGCCATGGTGGAAGCGTGGAGAGGCCTGCTGAAGTCGGCATTGGAAGTTTCCGTCGGCGAGGTACTTACGCCCGGAAGTTCCATTTTGTTTTGGACGCGCTGGCAAGTAGTGCGCTGGATCGTTCCCTCATTGATGGGTGCCTGGATCGTCGCGGCCGCCGCCAGCGTGGCTCAGGGCGGGTTTGTATTTGCTCCTGAAGCGATGGCCCCGAACTTCGAGAAATTCAACCCCGCCAGCAGGCTTCAGCAGATGTTTTCCATCACCAGTCTGAGCGGGTTGATGAAGTCGTTGCCGCCGGCGGTAAGCATCATGTATCTGGCGATCTCCTCGTTCCGTACTCATTGGAGCGAGATCGTCCAGGCCTCGAACGTGCCCCTCGGCTCGGTTGCCCATCTCGCGGTTTCGCTGATGATCGAAATCGGATGGAAGTCTTTGGCGGTTCTATTGGTTCTGGCCTGCATCGATTACCTGGTCACGTGGCGAAAGCATGAGAGCGATCTGAAGATGAGCCAGCAGGAAATCCGCGAAGAAATGAAAGAGACCGACGGCAACCCCCAGGTTAAGGGACGTATCCGCCGCCTGCAACGCCAGGTTCGCCGCCGTCAGATGTTGAAAGAAACCGAGAAGGCGACGGTCGTGATCGTAAACCCGACGCACTTTGCCATCGCTGTGCAGTATCTGCCCAACATGCGGGCACCCATTGTGCTCGCCAAGGGCCGTGATCACCTGGCCCAGGAGATCAAAGATGTCGCACGCTGGCACAACATTCCAATCATGGAAAACCCGCCACTGGCGCAGGCTCTGTATCGGCTGGTATCGGTCGGGCAAGAAATTCCGGCAAAACTTTACACCGCGGTAGCGGAAATCCTGGCAGCGGTGTACCGCGCTCAGGCACAGACACGGCAAAACAATAGACCCCAGGACAATAACTAAACAGGAGAAGAATGGCTAGCACACAAGGCTTCGCAGCATCACTCAAGGCAAACGGCGCGGACTGGATCATCCCCGCGTTCACCGTCAGCCTGGTGTTTGTCATGTTGGTGCCGCTGCCCAGCTTCATTCTTGACCTGTTGCTGACGCTCAGCATCACGATCTCCGTGTTGGTTCTGCTTTCCGCAGTGCAGATTTTGCGGCCGGTACAGTTTTCCGTTTTCCCCAGTCTGCTATTGCTCTTGACGCTGTTGCGCCTCTCGTTGGATTTGGCCAGTAGCCGCCGCATTCTTCTTAATGGCAGCCAGGGCCCATCAGCTGCCGGAAAAGTGATTGAAGCCTTCGGTCAGTTTGTTGTCGGCGGCAATTATGTGGTCGGATTCGTACTATTCCTCGCCCTCATCGCCATTCAATACATGGTGGTCAGCCACGGTGCGGTGCGGACCGCCGAAGTAACTGCCCGCTTCACTTTGGACGCCATGCCCGGCAAGCAGATGGCTATCGATGCCGACCTTAACGCTGGACTGATCGACGAAAAGCAGGCTCGGACCCGCCGCGAATACATCGCTCGCGAGGCTGAATTCTACGGAGCCATGGACGGCGCCGCCCGCTTTAACCAGCGCGATTCGCTGGCCACCATTCTGATTACGGCCATCAACATCGTCGCCGGATTTCTCATCGGCGTCTTCCAGCAGGGCATTCCCTTCCAGGAAGCGCTGAAAACCTACACCATTCTCACCGTCGGCGATGGGCTGGTCACCATGATTCCATCGCTGCTGGTTTCGGTTGCTGGCGGCATCGTAATCACTCGTGCGTCTTCGGAAAATTCGCTGGGCACAGATGTCGGCAAACAGCTATTCGGCAAGAAGCGCCCACTGTGGCTCGCCGCAGGCGCAGTTGCGGCGTTGGCCCTGATCCCCGGTCTCCCCAAAATATCTTTCATTCTGATCGCCGGCCTTATGGTGGTGCTCGCGCGCGCCGCCAAAGACTTGCCGGCTACGGACAAAGATGCCGCGCCCGGTACTGCAGCCGCAAAGGCGGATGGCTCGAAAGCGGCCCCCGCAATCGACCCAATGGATGCCGCGCTGAAGTTAGACGACCTAACCTTAGAAGTTGGCTTTGGTCTGGTCCCGTTAGCCGACGCCAAGCAGGGGGGGCAGCTGCTCAACAAGGTCCGAGCCTTGCGTAAGCACCTCGCACGCGAACTCGGCTTCCTGGTTCCACCCATCCACATCACCGACAACCTTTCATTGCGCGAGTACGAATATGTTATTTCGCTGCGCGGTATCGAGATCGCGCGTTGGGAGATGCGTCGCGATTCGCTTCTCGCCATCAGTTCCAAACTCTCGGCCGCTGCTCTGCCCGGACAAGAAACTCGCGAGCCTGCGTTCAATGTGCCCGCTAAGTGGATATCGCGCGAGGCGGAGCCGCAGGCGCTCGCCGCCGGATACACCGTCGTCGACAACGTTACCGCTCTTACCACGCACCTCGGCGAGGTCATCCGTCAAAACGCCAACGAGTTGCTGACCCGTGGCGAGACCAAGCGTCTGATCGACCGTCTCACCGATTCGCATCCCAAGTTAACGGAAGAGCTGATCCCCAAGTTGATGACTCTGGGCGAAGTGCAAAAGGTTCTGCAACAGCTATTGCGCGAACAGGTTTCCATTCGCGATTTGGGAACCATTCTCGAAAGCATGGTCGAGGGCGCCGCAATCAGCAAGAATCCCGTGCTGCTAGTCGAATCTGCGAGACATTCGCTGGGACGCGCACTGGTCCGTCCGCTGCTCAACCCGAGCGGCGAGCTAAAAGTAGTGACACTGGACAATTCCATCGAAGAAGAATGCGCACGTGCCATGAACGGCCAGGGCGTCGTCTCCGCTGCGCTTCAACCGTCTTTAGTCCGCCGCGTACTCGAAGGTCTACGTGGATTGCTGGGCGAGCAGGCAGTGCAGGCCAATCCCGTGCTGCTGTGTTCTTCTCCGGGGCGTTTCTATTTGCGGCGGCTGCTGGAACCGTTTTTACCCAAGATCGTGGTGCTGGCGCCGACTGAAATTCCGGCGACCATCCCGGTGCAATCCGTAGGGTTGGTGCGATGAAAGAAAGCGTGAGGGAACAATGACACTCGCGGAAGCGGCATACAAGGAAATTCAGCGGGGGGCAGGCACCGACCACGACCAGATGGTCATGGGCGAGATTCCCCAGGTCTATTACATCGCGCGCAGAATTCACGAGCGCTTGCCGCAGCACGTATCTTTCGAAGATCTCGTGCACTCTGGTGTTCTGGGCCTGATTGACGCGGTGAGGAATTTTGACTCTAGCAAGAATGTTCAGTTTAAGTCGTACGCGCAATTCCGCATCAAGGGAGCGATCCTCGACAGCTTGCGCGAACTCGACTGGGCGTCTCGCCGTACCCGCGACAAACGAAAGCATGTCGACCAGACGATCGCGGCACTGACAACAAAGTTTGGCCGCGCTCCCACGGAAGAGGAGATGGCCGCCGAACTTGGTATCGAGTTGACGGCACTGCATCAGCTTTTAGGAAAATTGGACTCACTCAACATGATTGGCCAACAGGTCGCCTACGGGGAAGACAACGAGCAGCACGACCTGATCGAGTCGGCCCCGGCGAAAGAGGAAGACAATCCGTTTCAGCAGTTGTTGCGAACCGAAATGCGCGACCGCCTGGCAGGTGCCATCGGTTCGCTTTCCGGCAAAGAGCAGCAGGTTATTTCGCTCTACTATCGCGAAGAGCTGACCATGAAAGAAATAGCCGACGTGCTCGACATAGGAGAGTCACGAGTGTCGCAGCTTCATTCTGCCGCCTTGAAAAAGTTACGAGGGACATTGGAAGCCGCCCGCGTTCACGGCATGAAGACTTTCACCAGCGATTGCTAACAATTTGGACTATAGGAGAACAGCCGAGTGACTACGCTAGACAGCGCGAGCGCAACCGCGGCAAAAGCCGGCGACAGCGTCAGCGTGTACGATTTTCAGCAGGCGGGAAAGCTGAACGAAGCCCACGTCCAGGCGCTCTCCGCTTTGCACGAAGGCTTAATGCGCAGCCTGAATCATGCGCTTGGCAGTTCGCTGGGAACGACCGTCGACGTGAAACTCTCGGGCATGGAAGAGCTACCCTATTTGCAACTTAGCACCCAACTGGCACCGAACACGTACGTTAGCCGGCTTGACTTCGAGCAGCAGCAAAGTTTTGGCGGCCTGCAGATGGATTTGCCCGTGGTATTCCCCGCATTGGATCTAATCCTCGGGGGCACCGGCGCTCCCCTTCCCATTGAGCGCGGGTTGAGCGAAATCGAGGCCTCGCTCATGGAAGACGTTTCGCGCGTCATTGTCTCCGAACTCGACGACACCTGGAAGCCTGTCGACATCTCGGTGGCCTCAGGCGCCCACCTGAGGCAGTCGGATTTGCGGCGCCTGATGCCGGCTGATGAGCGTGTCCTGCTGCTCCGATTCCAATTGAAGCTTCATCAATCCGAAGGTGGACTCAACGTCTTTTTTCCCATCGGAATTGCCGCCGCGATGCTGCGCAAGCTTTCTACCATGAGCATCACGCCGTCGCGCGCGGGCGCACCCACTGCCGGGCAAAAGATTCAAGAACGCCTGATGGACTGCGTCTGCACCATGGAACTCAGCGTGCGCGGCATCAAGGTCGCCGTGCAGGATGTGCTTTCGCTGCAGCCGGGAAAGCTACTCGATCTCGGAATCCCGATTAGCGCACCGGCGGTAGTTTCTCTGGAGGGGTTTGAGTGGTTTGAAGCATCGCCGGTTCGCGCCGGGTCGTTCCGTGCGGCGAAACTGGCCAACCCGGTCAAGAAGCGCCTCGGTGCCGGATAGCGAAGAATGGATAAAACTCTATGACTACCACAACTGCCACCGCAATCGAAGGACTCATCGAAAATTGCCGCAAAGCCTGGGGTGACGCGCTTTCACGCGTCGCCGGCACCCCCTGTGAAGTACACGCCTCGCCGGATAACGCACTGCCACAAAGCATGGCTGTTTGCATTTCGGTTCAGGCCGAAGGCGTGCTCTCCGGACAAGCCGCATTTGTCATCGACGAGCGCAACGCTTCGCTGCTGGCCAACAAACTAGCAGGTATCTCGGGAAACGGAGTTCAATCCGTGCAAGAATTGGTGCGCCAGACTATAGTTCTCGCCTTCAACGAATTTCAGAAACAGTTTGGATCCACCCGCATTCAGGTCAGCGCAGCGACCAGTCTAAGTTGGCAGCCGCAGACTTCAGTGGCGTTGATCATGGGTAACGGCTCTGAGGCCTTACGCACCTATCTGCTCTACACCTCGCAGCCAACCATGTCTCAGCAAAGCTTGACGGCCCCTGCTCCTGTCCACATGGACCGGCGCAACATGCACCTGGTTATGGGTGTCGAACTCGAAGTCACGCTGCGCTTTGGACAAAGAAAACTCCCGTTACGTCAACTGGTGGAACTGAATCCCGGCTCCATCGTCGAACTCGATAAGCGCGTACACGAGCCGGTCGAATTGCTGCTGCGCGACAAGATAATCGCTCGCGGCGAAGTCGTGATCGTCGAGGGACACTACGGATTGCGCGTCACCGAAGTATTCGCGGCCGCGCAGGAAAGCATGGCCTAATGCCATCATCTGCTCCAAAGCGGGCTTCAGTCTGGGAACGCTGGTCGCGCAAGTGTTCTCACATCGCGTGTCCGACTACTCCATTGAAGTCTGTCTTCAATGGCGACGGAATCGCACTGGCCGAAGATTGGTTCTGCGGTGCCGATTGCCTGGAGCTGGCGTTACGAATTCGTTTTGCTGAAGTCATCCGCCACGTGAAGCCAGTCGAAGCGCCGCGGCCCGCGCGGGTTCCGCTCGGGCTGATGTTGTTCCAACGGGGATCGATGAATGCAGAACAATTTAAAGCTGCGCTCGAAGAGCACCGCGCGTCCGGCGCGCGTATCGGTGACGTAGCGCTGCAACATGGATTCGTCAGTGAAGAGCAAGTCGCCGCCGCACTCGCTGCCCAATGGGGGTACCCGGTTTGTCCGATGAAGGGAGCGTTGCCGCGCGCCCCACTACAAATCCCAACTCTCCTCATGCAGATGCATCAGATGCTTCCCATTCAGTTGCTCGAGGATTCACGCAAACTGCTGATCGGCTTCGCCACTCGCGTCGACCACGCTGTAATTCAGGGAGTCGAAAAAGTTTTGGGCTGCGTGGCTGCACCCTGTTTCATTACCATCACCGACTACCATACCGGACTGAACGTCCTAATCGCGCGCAGTTCCGAGCAGGTCATCTACGACCGAGTCTGCACCACTTTGGAAATGTCTGAATTGGTCTCCAAGGCCGTAGTCGACAACGCCGCCACTGGACTTCGCTTCGCCCTCTGCCGCGAATATCTCTGGACGCGAATCGCCTCATCGGAAAAGCAGATGGACCTGCTTTTCCGAATGGAAACGATCTAACCAAACCGAATGATCACGAAAGACACTAAGGTCCATCAAGGAATTCCTTCGTCTCTTCTTGTGGTTGTCCGACACTGATCTAAAGAATTCTCGCGAACGGGCCGATAGACGCCTTGGCTATGTTCGCACCCGGCAAAAGATCGCAATTTACAGGTCAACGGACCTTCCTCGATGAGCCCTCGTGGAATGCCCGCTGCTTGCCCCATCTGACGGCTCTGCCTTCCACGTTGGCACAAATGGAGTTATTGCTTCGCGTGCCGGTCGTCGACCTTTACGTGCTCTCCGATGTGGTCAAAAAAGACGCCAGTTTCGCCTCGCAACTATTGCAGTTAGGCAACTTGGACCGTCACCCCGAGTCGCATTTCGTACGTATCGAAGACTGCCTGGTGGATCTTGGGGTGGATTGGCTGCTGGCGGTCGTCAGCCAGGTGCCGCTGACTCCAACCGAGGCGTACTAAAACTAGAGGTAAGTTAGAAGCTTAATCTCGCACCTCGATAGGGTTGAACCGCGCACGGTCCGTCCTCATCTGTCTCTAATTCATCCCCTAACCATCAACAACTTACGCCTCCATCCGATGGCGGCAAGCGTGCTTTCTGTTGGCTGGAGAAAGACTCGCATGGATACCGGATTTTACGCCGCCTGTACCGCGCTGATGGCCCAGAGCCAATCTCTGGACGTGGTGGCCAACAATCTCGCCAATACCAGCACCGCCGGATACCGAGGCCAACATGCCATTTTCCGCTCCGTGCTGGCCAATGTGCAGAACTTCCCCATGTCGAACCTGAACCAGGCCACCAATAACTACGGCATCCTGGGCGGCAGCCGCATGGATCTTTCGCAGGGTGGACTCGAGCGTACCGGAAACGACACCGATCTTGCCATTGAAGGCTCGGGATTCTTTGTAGTACAGAACGGTAACGGACGCTTCTATACCCGCAGCGGCAACTTCCACGTAGCCAACGCGCAATTGGTAGCCGAGGATGGCAGCGCGGTAATGGGCAAGAGCGGAGTGATTCCAGTTGTTCCCGGCCAGCTATCTGTCAGCACGGACGGAACCGTATCGGTGAACGGCGCGGTAGTGGGACAAATCAAAGTCGTCGACTTCAAGCCCGGCGCCGACATTCAGAGTGCCGGCAAGAACTATTACACTGCCCCTAAAGATTCAGAAATTCCGGCAACTAAGGCTGAGATCAGGGAAGGAATGTTGGAATCTTCCAACGTCAATCCGATCGCCAGCGCCGTCGACCTGATCACAACCCAGCGCTATTCGGATCTCATGCAGCGCGCGTTGTCGCTGTTCGACGCACAGTTCAATCGTATCGCAACCGAAGATCTCCCTCGCATCAGTTAGTCAGGAGAAGAGCCCAAATGTTTCGTGCCCTTTATACAGCTGCCAGCGGAATGACCGCTCAGCAGCTTAATCTGGACAACATCGCCAACAACCTTTCGAACTCCGGCACCACTGGATTCCGCCGCCGCCGGCTGCAGTTCACCGACTTGCTCTACCAGAACATGGTAATGCCAGGCTCGGCGGCCACGCAGCAAACTACTGTCGCTGCCGGACTTCAAGTTGGACTCGGCACTCGCGCGGGAGCTTCTGAAATTGTCCAGATGCAAGGCGACCTCACGCAAACCGACAACCCGCTCGACTTGGCGATCAAGGGCTCAGGCTTTTTTCAGGTCACACTTCCCAGCGGAGAAATAGGCTACACCCGCTCGGGGAATTTCCACCTCGATAGCCAGGGTGCACTGGTCACCTCCGACGGCGATCCCCTGGAGCCGGCCATCACCATTCCGAACGATGCCACCAGCGTCACGATTGGAGCTGACGGTACTGTTTCCGTCACGCAGCCCGGGCAAACTGCCGCGCAGCAAGTGGGAGCGATACAGTTGGCGCAGTTCGCGAATCCCGGCGGTTTGAACAGCGTTGGCAAGAACCTGTTCCTGGCAACAACCGCTTCCGGAGACCCCATCGTAGGAACCCCCGGCGGGGCCGAGGGTCTGGGTACGATCGCCCAGGGCATGCAGGAAGGTTCCAACGTAAACGTAGTGCAGGAATTCATCGAAATGATCCTGGCGCAGCGTTCTTACGAATCGAATTCCCGTGTGGTGCAAGCTGCGGACCAGATGCTGCAGCAGCTCAACAATCTCGGACACTAGGAATGATGGCTGACCGCATGTTGCTGCGAGTGTCCCGTTTGGCGATCGTGCTGGCTATTTTGGCGCCGGTCAGCGCCAATGCCGTCACCGAGCGAACCCCAATCTCAGAAGAACGAGTGCTTGCCGCTTTGGGCAGCGTTCACCTGCCGGGACAGAAACCGCAAGTGCAAATTTTGTCGGCGGTCACTACCAAAGCGACGGCGGCGGTGTTGCAGGTAGCGGGGATCGAGCGCTGGAAAGACAAAGACGCGCTGGTGAAATTCCGCTGCAGCAAAGGCGAGTGTCTGCCGTTTTATGTCGCGCTTCATTGGCAGACTTTCGCGGAACGGGAAAGGGCGCTGTTGGCCTCGAACGCAAATCGCACAGTTCGTTCCAGCGTTAGACAGGAACCCTTGGTACGAGCTGGACAGCAGGCGACGTTGATTACCAGCAACAACAAATTTAACGCCCGGACGCCAATCATCTGCCTGCAAACCGGCAGTCAGGGACAGAGGGTCCGCGTTGCCACCATGGACCACAAACGAATCGCATTGGCCGAAGTTGTTGACAGCGGCGTATTAAGAGGCAGCTTCTGATCCGTATGAAGCCATATCACCAATTCGCCACTGTAATGCTCTGGGCCGCTGTCGCACAGGCAGGCATCAAGCCCAAGAATGAGTTGCAAACTCGAGAGGATTATCTCTCTCGCGTGCAACAACAGCAGGCCGCAACCACTGAAGTCGCGAATACAGGGAGCCTTTGGGTGAACGGTGGTGCCCTGGCCGACCTCAGCACTGACTACAAAGCATCGAGGCTCAACGACACCGTCATTATCCAGATTGCGCAGCAAACCATTTCCGAAGCTACCGGAAATACCAGTACCGGCCGCGACCTGACGGCGAATTCCGCAATAACGGCGCTGCCGGGAAAATTGAATGTTGGAGGAGTCAATCCCCTTCTCGGCATGCAATCTTCCACGGCACAAAAGGGACAAGGCGCCACCTCCAGCAGCTCCAAACTGCAGACCAGTCTTTCCGGACAGGTAATCGCGGTCCTGCCCAATGGAAATCTGGTGGTTGAAGCGCAGAGACAAGTCTTGCTCAATCACCAGAAGGAAACCGCGATCGTGCGCGGTGTAGTGCGTCCTGGGGATATTGCTCCGAACAACACCGTGCTCTCGACTTCGCTTTCCAATTTGGAAATTGAACTCAAAGGCAAAGGCGTGGTCAGCGACGCGACGCGGCCTCCGAGCCTGGTAATGAAAATCCTCACCCGGATTCTGACTTTCTGACATTCATGTTCATCGAAACTCCATCGCCGCTGAAAAGTTTCCGGGGCCTCTTCCGGCTTCTGTTTGCCTGCTCGCTGTTCATTCCATCGTTGGCCGCGAGCGATACGCCTATTGCGCCCGATAAGCCGAAAGTCGATAACCGTGTTTTAGTTCGCGACATCACAACCCTCGCTGGAGTACGCGACAATCCGCTAGTTGGATACGGTATCGTGGTTGGATTGAACGGCACCGGCGATCGCCGCCAGACTGTTTTCACAACCCAGACCCTGGCCAACATCATGCAGCGCATGGGAGTACAGATTCCTCCCGCACAGGTCCGCGTCAATAATATCGCTGCCGTCTTCGTTACCGCTGCCCTTCCTGCCTTTGGACGTTCTGGCATGAAGCTCGACATAACAGTGTCCTCGATCGGCGATGCGAAAAGTCTCGAAGGCGGAGTGTTGTTACTCACGCCACTGCGCGGCCCCGATGGCCAGGTCTATGCCTCGGCTCAGGGAGCCCTCACTCTTGGTGGATATTCCGTCGGTGGTGGCGCTGCCGGCAACAGCAAGCAGGTAAATCACACAACGGTCGGGCGCGTACCCGAAGGCGCAACCATTGAACGCGACACCGCAATCGACCTCAGCCACCTCGGCACCGTCTCCCTGATGTTGCGCGATCCTGACTTCACCGCCAGCGTCGACGTGGCCAGCGCCATCAACCAGAGTTTCGGCAAGCCAGTCGCCAATTCACTCGACAGCCGGCGCATCGATATCAACGTCGCTCAGGCCGGAGTTCCCTCGGTCCCCGAACTCATTTCGCGAATTCAGAATCTTGCTATCACCTTCCATCCGCCCGCCAAAGTCGTAGTCGACGAACGCACCGGAACCATCGTGATGGGTGGAGACGTAAAGCTATCCGCCGTTTCCGTACTGCACGGAAATTTGAATATCGAAGTCAACACCACGTACTCAGTTTCCCAGCCCGAAGCGTTTTCAAAGAACGGCGACACTGTGGTCGTTCCGGAAACCACCATCAAGGCACAGGAAAGCTCAGTCGGAAAGCTGCAACTCGGAGAAGGCGCCAGCGTCGAGGACCTGGTCAATGGCCTGCATTCGGTAGGCGCGACTGCTCGTGACGTCGTCGCAATACTGCAAGCCATCAAGGCAGCCGGCGGTCTCCGCGCTGAGTTAGAGGTTTTATAAAAATGTCCCAGATTAACGAATTCGCCTCGCTAAATTCCGGCCAGACTTTGCTGCAATCCCGTAGCCAGCAGGCCATTCAGCTGGCTAGCCGCGCCCAAAGCACACCGGACAAATCAAACGTGGAGAGTGCAGCGAAGCAATTCGAATCCATCCTGCTGCAGAAGTGGCTGGAAGACGCCGAGCACTCCTTCGCCAAAGTCCCCGGCGACGACTCTGACGACGGAACCAAGGATCCCGGAGCCGATCAGTTCAAGAGCTTGGCCATGCAACAATTGGCCGAAAGGATGACCGCCTCGGGTGGTGTCGGCATCGCAAAAATGATTGTTCGGCAGCTTGCGCCCAAGAGCGATTCCGCGGTGGCCACGCAAATAATTGATTCCACAAAGGTTACCAATGGGGTATTACCACCTCGTAATGAAATTAAAGTTCCGGCACGAAAGGACCGATAAGGTTCCAGCTCAAATGGCAGGTGCTCTATGAGAATTGATTCCAACAGACCAGCAGCAACCGACCTGACGACCGACAAGGCGCAGGGTTCCCCTAAAGGCGGCGCCTCGGCCACCACTGGACAAAAGCGCGACGCCTTCTCCGCTGACACCGTCAGCCTCGGGGCATTGCAGGCACAGGCTCTGGCAACCCCCGAAGTACGTCAGGACAAAGTTCAGGCACTACGTGATGCCATTCGCAACGGCAGCTACGAGATTGATCCAGCGAAAATTGCCGATGCCATGCTGCGCGACGCTTCTTAATGGTTGATGGCACAGTTTTCTTAAAGGGCCGACCACGGCAGTTATGAGCGAAATTCCCCTCAAGGACGACACCGAAGCCTGGACCGAGGCTATTGCCGCTCTGCGCTCACTTTCCGCCGAAGTCAATGCCGGCTTTCTAGCTCTCAGCAAGAATGATCTGGAACAGTTTGAGGCGCGCGTCGCGGCTCAGGAGAAACTCTGCGACTCACTGCGCGGCACTGGACTCTTCAACTCCGAAAAACTGAAGATCCTAGCCACCGAATTGAAGAAAGCCGCCGCCAGCGTTCGCAAGACTCACGACGCCGGCACTCCGGCTGAACGTCTGCTCGAAATCCAAAAAGAACTTTCGCATCTTAACCGCGTCTATGCGAACGTGGTTGGTCGCGGGCAGGAGCTATTCAATATTCTGATTGCACTGCAAAAAGGGCTTCGCCAGGAATATTCGCGCCAAGGGAAATCGCTACCGCCCGACCACACCTGGTCATGTGAGGTTTAGTAAGGAATGTCTTCAGGCCTAACCGGATCGATGCTGATTGCCGTGCATGCGCTGATGGTGCAGGAAAGCGCATTGAGTGTAACCAGCAACAACATCGCCAACGCCAACACGCCCGGCTACTCCCGCCAGGTGGCGGTTCTTTCCGAAGCCGCGCCGGTGCAGGAGGCTGGTATCTCCTACGGCACCGGCGTGAAACTCGACCAGGTAACCAGCATCCGTGACCGCCTGCTCGAACTGCGCATCAACGACGAGACTCAACGCCAGGGCGATGCGCAGGCACAACTCGGCGGATTGCAGCAGGTGCAGAGCCTATTTAGCGATCCTACCAGGGGAATCGGCGCGGACATCACCGCCTTCTTCAACAGCCTGAACCAGCTCTCGACTGATCCCACCAGCATTCCCCAGCGCCAGGCCGTGTTGACGGCGGCAAACAATGTTGCCACCGATTTTCACAGCACGGTGACCCAGCTCACCGACATCCGCAACAATCTGAACCTGAGCGTCAGCCAGGCGGTGAACCAGATCAATCAGATCAATCCCCAAATTGCAACGCTAAACACTCAGATTGCTTCTTTGCAGAGCCTGGGACAGGACGCGGGAACGCTGGAAGATCAGCGTACCCAGTTGATGAAGCAGCTTTCCGGCTTAACGGATATCGCCGTGATTCAGTCGGACCAGGGTTATACCATCACTACCTCCGATGGCAGCCCTCTGGTGGTCGCCGGGCAAAGCTATTCTCTGCAAACCTCGCCCGACTCAGTCGGCATGCAGCACATTTATGCGCAGGGCCGCGACGTCACCGCCACTATGCAAGGGGGACAGATCGGCGGGCTCATCACAGTGCGCGATCAGGTCATCCCACAGGCCATCGCTTCCCTAGACGACTTGGCCGGTGGACTGGCCACAAATTTCAATACTGCTCACCAGGCTGGATTTGATCTCGCGGGAAATGCGGGGCAAAACTTCTTTAGCAACGTCACCGGAGCGGGTGCCGCAACTAACTTTTCCGTGCAAATCACTGACCCCTCGCTGATCGCGGCCAGCTCAGATGGGTCGGCCGGCAGCAACGGCAATCTGACCGTACTCCAGGCGGTGCAGAACCAAACTTTGCCCACGGGCCCAAAGCCCATGGATCTCTATTCGCAACTGGTGTTCACCGTGGGCAATGCAACCGCCCAGGCTAAGGCAAGGCTGGATGCCAGCGATGTCAGCCTGCAACAGTTGAACGATCAGCGGGGAGCGATCTCCGGCGTCTCCATCGACGAGGAGACGACTAACCTAATCCGCTTTCAACATGCCTATCAGGCGTCGGCGCGAGTGATCAGCGTGGTCGACGAGCTCACTCAAACCGTGATGAACATGTTGAGCCAGTAGGGAGAAAATTATGCGAGTTAATCCTGATCCCACACCCGACATTCTTTCCGCCATCTGGCAAACCCAGTCGCAGGCCCAGACCGCGATGGAGCAACTCTCCACTGGCAAGCGCGTGAACCGCCCCTCGGACGATCCTGCAGCCTCAGCGACAGAAGTACAGAACCAGGCCCAGGAAGACCGCATCGATCAATATCTTCAGAGCGTTAGCAGCTTACGCTCGCAGTTTCAGACCGCCGACTCCACGTTAAGTTCGATGGTGACATCCTTGAACCGAGCCGTAACTCTCGGCGTCGAAGCCGGCAACAGCTCACTCTCTCCACAAAACCTGCAGAGCATCGGCCAGGAAGCGCAAGGCGTTCTCGATCAACTGGTGCAGCTCGCGAATACGACCTTCCACGGCAGCTATATTTTTGCCGGAACTGACACGTCGCAGCCGCCATTTACCCGGGCGGGTGGTGCCATTACCTACCAGGGCAACAATGGCATAAATCAAGTTGCCATAGCCGACGGCAGAACTCTGCAATCGAATGTCCCCGGTAACCAGCTTTTCCAGGCATCCGGTGGTGACGTTCTGGGTTCCGTGCAACAACTAGTAGCTGCCATCCAGAGCGGTAACACCGCAACCATTCAAGCCGCGACCGCCGGCATCAGCAGTGCATTGAACTATCTGAATGGACAGCGTGTCTTCTACGGTAACGGCATGGACCAACTCGACGACGATACCAGCGCTCTGAAATCAACCAAACTAAACCTGCAAGCCCAAGACACCGCTTTGGTAGGCGCCGATCCAACCCAGGCAGCCGTAGACCTGTCGAAGGCCACCACGGCACATCAAGCAGCATTGGCGGCCGCTGCCAAAGCGTTGTCGACCACGCTGCTGGACTACTTGCCGCTGGGTTAGATCAAATAACAGCAGTCATGCTTCGCCTCACCTAGGTTTAACGGTGCTAGTCCGATCCCGCAGCTGCCAGTTCTTGCGGCCTACTATCCACTGGGAGCGGCATCTCGGCAGCCCATTCCCACACCCGGCGTCCAGGGCCGAGCACCGTACATCGCGCCTCCGAATAGTCCACCAGGCGCGAGAGCACTGTAGTAACCGACGCCAAAGGATCTTTGTGGCGCTCGATCAAGCCCGGAATCTTTTTCTGAACTTGGTCCCGGACCTGACGGGCAGTTAAAGGGACCCTTGATTCCATCAAAACCGCGCGGCATGCCCGGGTGAATCCGGATTGGCGGACGACCGAACTGCGGTCAAGAAAATCGAGGAGATCGTCGTTCAGAATGCTATCCCCAAACAAATCCGCAAGCCCGGCCAGAGTCTGCTTGATGGTGCCAATGCGTTTCATTACATCAGCGCGCTGGCGAATCAGTTCGCGAATTTCCTGCTCCGCCGACCGGACTACGGCATGCACATGCGGATCGATCGTGAGTGACACATTGTCGAAACCCATAGTTGTCCTCCGCTTCCAGAATTAGCGCCGGCCGGCTACGGGGCCGTGAATAGCCGGATGCTTGGCCAATTCCACGTAAGAATGCCCGTAGTAAAGTTCGCTACCGATGGCCTCCTGTTCTTTCCATATCTGAACCAGCACGTGGTGGCCATCTACGTTGGCAAACGTAAGCTTGGTCTTTGCGGGAGGGTGATTAGCCTGAATCGATCCGGTCATAATGGTCAGCAGATCATGGTCATCTGCATCACGGACCAGAAAAGCATTTGCACCCGTGCGCACGAACGAATACCGACCCGCAGGCAGGGAGCGGTTCCCGATCATGAATTCAAAAGGAACGGTTGACGTGATTCTCTGTCCGTCATACTGGGCCTGAACCGGCGCGGTGAATAACAAGACAGCGAGTGATAGTCCAGTCAAGATGCTCGCAATGCGTTTCATAGTTCCTCCAAAAATGGGTGGCGGTTGGGCGTCTACCGCCTACTTTGCCCAGTCTGCCGGGCTTGGGGTTACGGCGATATCCGCTTCTTGTTGTCGAACTGTTTTGCCGCCATTGACCATTGGACGAGGCGGATCGTCCATGAGGATTATTGTTTGTCTTCATCGCATGAATGAACTATGCTCATGGATATGGACGTGCGATTGGAAGTACGGCATTTGAAACTTCTGGCTGCGGTTGCGGACACTGGAAGCGTCACTGAAGCGGGCAAGCATTTACATCTGACACAATCTGCGTTAAGCCACCAGTTGCGCGACGCGGAAGAAATGCTGGGCGCGGCGCTGTTTTTGCGGCTGGGAAAGAAGATGGTGCTTACTCCTGCGGGAGAGGCGCTGTTAGCTTCGGCGCGCCGCGTGTTGGATGAGCTAAGAAATGCCGAAGCCAAGGTTGTGGGATTGAATGGTGGAACACGCGGGGTAATTCGGTTGAGCACCGAGTGTTACACCTGCTATCACTGGCTGCCTCCATTGCTCAAGAAGTTTCATAGCCGTTATCCCGAGGTGGAAATCAGCATTGAGGCCGCATTTACCAGTCATCCGGCGGAGGCCGTTCTGGATGGCAAACTGGACGTTGCCGTTGTAAGTACCCCCCCGCGCAACAAGAGTCTTCGCATCACTGCCATGTTCGAGGACGAACTAGTGCTGGTAATGGCCCCTGATCACCGCCTGACCAAGTTCTCGAATGTGCCGGTGAAGGAGTTGGCGGGCGAGACGGTTTTGATTTATCCCCCGAAAGAGGAGAGCTCGTTGCTAGGGGTTCTACGGCCCACAGGAGTTCAGCCGGGACGCATTTTGGAAATTCCGCTGACTGAGGCAATCGTAGAACTGGCGGGAGCCGGAACGGGAGTTGGTTTCATGCCACGGTGGGCGATGTCGCCGCAGGTGGAGTCGGAGCGGGTGGCAGTGCGCCAGTTGGGTAACAAAGGCTACCTGCGGCGGTGGTACGCCGTGACCTTGCGCAAGCCTTTAGTGTCTCCCTACATGACCGAGTTTTTGGCGCTGCTGCATGCGTGCTGTCCAAAATATGCAAGACGGCTAAAGCCGGCGTCGTAGCTCTCCATGAATCGCCGCTCGCTGGCTGAATATCTCGATGACTTTCTGCGCCGAGGCGACGAATGTGCCTACGCGCAGCCTGCGGGCTATCGCACTGAGCGATGGACCTACCGGCAGGTAGCGGAAGCTGCCTTCCAATTCGCCCGCGAGCTTGAGACGCGCGGGACTCACAAAGGTGAACGCGTCATACTCTGGGGCCCTAATTCGGCCCAGTGGGTGGCGGCATTTCTTGGATGCGCCTCGCGGGGCGTGATTGTGGTCCCGATGGACGACTCCGCCTCGCCGGCTTTTGCTGCACGGGTAGGGAAGCAAGTTGGAGCCCGGTTGCAGGTGACCTCGCGAGTGCATGCGGCAAGTATTGACGTCCCTTCCGTGGTTTTGGATGATCTGGTGAATTCTTCGCATCCCTCATCTGCTTTGCCCCCGATTGAGATCGATCCGCAGGACACGCTGGAAATTGTTTTTACTTCGGGAACTACAGCCGAGCCCAAGGGAGTTGTGATTTCACATGGCAATGTGCTGTCGAACGTTGCACCGCTGGAAGAGGAGATCGGGAAATACCTCAAGTATGAGCGGTGGTTTCATCCTGTCCGTTTTCTGAATCTGTTGCCTTTGAGTCATGTGTTTGGCCAGTTCCTGGGGATTTTCCTGCCGCAGTTGATGGGCGGGACGGTGGTGTTTGAACATACGTTGAAACCAGCGGAGATTTTGGCTACGGTGCGGCGAGAGAGGATCTCAGTGGTGGTTGCAGTGCCACGGGTTCTGCAATCTCTCAAAGAAAAGATCGAGCGCGATGTTGAAGGATGGCGGGGGAAGTACGAGCGGCTGTTCAAATATGCCGAAAGGAAGAAGTTTTTGCGGCGGGCGTGGATCTTTCGGCGCGTGCACCGGATGTTTGGGCTGAAGTTTTGGGCGTTTATTTCAGGCGGAGCAGCGCTCGACCAAGTAACCGAGGAATTCTGGTCGCGGCTGGGGTTCGCGGTGATTCAGGGGTACGGGCTCACGGAGACTACATCGCTGATCAGCTTGAATCATCCCTTTCGTGTGGGAAAGGGATCGATCGGCAAAGTGATGGCTGGCCGCGAAGTGAAGCTGGGCCAGGACGGAGAGATTTTTGTGCGAGGAGGCGGGGTGGCTTCGAAATATTGGGGCCCCGGTCAGCCGGTCGCTAATCACGACGGCTGGTATGCGACAGGGGATGTCGGTGAGCTCGACGCCGAGGGCAATCTATATTTCAAAGGGCGCAAGAAGGAGGTGATCGTTACTCCAGCGGGGATGAATGTTTATCCCGATGATCTGGAGTCGGCCTTGCGCAGCCAGCCTGAGGTTAAGGATTGTGCGGTCGTTGCTCTGCCGCGGGAGGGGAATGCGGAACCTTGCGCTGTTTTGATCTTGCGCAGTGATGGGGACGCAGCAGGGATTCTGAAACGCGCGAATGCGACGCTGGCAGAGTTTCAGCAGATGCGGCATTGGTTTGTGTGGCGGGATGAGGATTTTCCGCGTACATCGACGCAGAAGCCGCGGCGGAACGAAATTTTGCAACGGGTGTTGGCGGCGCAGGGGGGACAGGCCGGTGCAAGTTCCATAGCTGATTTAATTGCACGCAGCACAGGTCGCCCGGTGGTCGCGTTTTCAAAAGCTTCGGAGCTGGAGACTGATCTTAATTTGAGTTCGCTTGACCGTGTGGAGCTGATGGGGGCACTGGAAGATCGATATCAAGTGGACCTCAGCGAGGCGCAGTTTTCCGCGGTCAAAACGGTCGGTGACCTGGAGAAGATGTTGCAGGGAGAATTGCCGGCGCGGGCGAGGTATGACTATCCGGTCTGGGCGCAGCGCTGGCCGGTGACATGGATTCGCACCTTGGTTCATTACGTGCTGCTTCGGCCGGCGGTGCTTGTGCTGGGATGGCCAACAATTATTGGGCGGCAGAACTTGGACGGGGTGCGCGGGCCGGTACTGGTGACATGCAATCACGTTGATGATGTGGATGTAGGCTTCATTCTGACCGCTTTGCCTGCGAGGTTACGCCACAAGCTCGCTACAGCCACAGGCGGCGAGGCATTGCAGGCGTTGCGGACCCCGCCTGCTTCGCGAAATATTCTGTTGCGTGTTTACGATCGCGTAGCGTGGTTTCTGGGTGTTTCGTTGCTCAATCTTTTTCCCTTGCCACGGCAGGCCGGTTTTCGGGAGAGCTTTGCCTACGCTGGGGAGTCGGTGGATCGGGGATACAGCGTGTTGGTATTTCCAGAGGGGAGGCACACCATCGATGGAAAGATGTTCCCCTTTCGCGCGGGGACTGGTTTGCTATCCAACAATTTGAAGATCCCGATCGTGCCGATGAGGATCGATGGCCTATTCGAACTGAAGCGAGCGCGTAAAAGAGTCGCGCGTCCCGGACAGGTGCGCGTGCACATTGGCAAGCCGGTCCGATTTCCTGACGGCAGTGATCCAGCTTGGATCGCGGTGCAGTTGCAGGAAATTGTAAAGCAACTGTAATTTTCTTAGGTTTTTATCCCCATTCGGTCGTGTCCGGACGTAATCACTTTAGTCACTGCAAATGCGGGTAAAACCCACTTGAGTTGGTGCGGCATCCAACTGCCTTCGATATAGTAGTTCCATCCTTTGGCCAAATACTTCGGAGGACGAGAAAGATGCGTTTCGATATCAAACAAACGGCAAGAGCATTTATGGCGTGTACCCTGGCGACAGTTTTTGCGGTGCCGCAGAGCCTAGTGGCGCAGGCTACGGCGCACGTGGTAAGCCCGGCTGAGATGCAGAATCAAATGCTGGTTACGGCACAAGCACGGCAGCACAACCTGGATACGGTCCGTAGCTTCTTTTCATCGGCACAGGCCGCAAAGGCGCTGAAGACCGCGCACGTCAGCCCGGAGCAGATCAAGACTTCGGTAGCATCCCTGAGTGATGCCGAGTTGGCGCAGATGGCATCGCGTGCGGAGAAGGCCCAATCCGAGTTTGCCGCCGGCACTCTGGATACTCGTGACCTGGTCCTCATTATTCTGGCCATGGTGGCATTGATTCTGATCATTGTCGCGGTGCGGTAGGAGTTTTATGAGTCGCTCCATGGCCAAGTTTGGGTTGGCGATGGCATGTTTGACGGCTGTGCTTGCTGCTGCCACTGCGCCGGGAATATGGCTGGACGTTCCCTTCGTTAAGCAGGAAAAAGAAGGATGTGGAGCAGCAAGCATCGCCATGGTGATGCAGTTCTGGCAACAGCAGCAGGGGCGTCCGGTGGCGGAAGCGTCGGATGCGTCACATATTCAACAAACTTTGTATTCCAAAAAGGGTCATGGAATTTACGCTTCTGACCTGGAAGCGTATTTTCAGCAGAATAGTTTTCGGACTTTTGCTTTTCGTGGTGAGCTGCAGGACTTGAAGCAGCATCTCGAGAAGGGGCGCCCGCTGATTGTGGCGCTTAAACCGAATGGCGCCGCTTTGCACTATGTGGTGGTGACCGGGCTTGACTGGGAGCATTCCCTAGTCATAGTGAATGATCCCGCCCAGCGTAAACTGCTTAAGCAGGACCAATCCAGTTTCGAGCGGGAATGGAGCGGCGCAGGAAAATGGACTTTGCTGGCCCTGCCTCAATCCTGACCGTTCGAGTTCGAATTGCCCTCGTCGTCTTCTTGCTTGCCTGCGGTCCCTGCCTCGCGCAAACCTCTAATGCAATTCTTTCAAAGGCCAAAGACCTGTTTGCCCACCAGCAGTGGCAACAGTTGGTAGACCTCGCCGAATCGTCCAAACCGCGCTCGGCGGAGATGGAATATCTCTACGGAACCGCGCTGGCGCGCCTGGCACGCTGGGACGATGCCAGCGCTGCCTTTCATCGCGGGCTCACCCTGGCTCCCGAAGACGCGCGATTTCCAGTTGAGCTGGCAGGGGTGGAATTTAAGCAGCAACATTATTCAGATGCGGCAGCCCTATTGCGCCATGCTCTAGATATCTCTCCAGATGATGCGTATGCCAATGAACTTCTGGGCACGGTTTATTTTCTGCAGAGAAATCTCGAAGGGGCGTTGAAATATTGGAACCGGGTGAGCAAGCCGCAGATTGCGAATTTGATACCGGAGCCGCCGCCGAAAACCGACGCGGCTTTGCTGGACCGCGCGTTTGCGTTTTCTCCTGCCAGCTTAATGACAGTGGATCAGCTTTACGCTAGCCGAGCCAGGATACACAACCTAGGCGTGTTCTCCGGGTTCGAGTTCAACCTGATACCGCGTGACGATACCAAGTTTGACGTTCTGTTTCGCAACCAGGAGCATAACGGCTTCGGCAGCAGCAAGCTGGAAGTTCTCATCATGCTGCTTCGCGGGCTGCCCGCCGAGGAAGTCAATCCCGAGTATTTCAATTTTCATCATCGCGCCACCAACTTCGAAGGCTTCTATCGCTGGGACGAACAAAAGCGCCGCGTGGAGGGGAGCGTTTCAGGTCTAGTCAGAGGCGATCCCGCCCGGCGCTACTGGTCGGGGTTTGACCTGCGTAACGAAAACTGGGATTTGAGGACGGGCTTCCACGGGCCAGCCGATCAACTAGGAAGCTTCAACATGCGGCGCGAAGCCATCGGAGCCAACCTACTTTCGCTGGTCGGCAGCCGCTGGAGTTGGTCAGCCGGGGCTGAACTTTCGCACCGTGATTTCCGCAATATTGTCCAAGGGCCTGCGATTACTCCAGCGTTGTTATCCGAAGGCTTCCAACTCAAGGAAATTACCAAGCTTGATGTCGATGCATGGCGCTTCCCTGAGCGGCGGATGAATTTTGCCGCCGCCGTCTCTTCCGAGGTGGGACGGCTTTGGTCGACTCCCAGCCAGACTTTTTTGAAGACGCAGGGAATGGCCCGCTTCCATTGGTTCCCTCGAGCGGAGGGAGACGATTACGAGATTCAAGAGAGGGTCCTCGTAGGAAAGACTTTTGGAAATGAGCCCATCGACGAGTTGTTTATCCTGGGCGTGTTGGGAGACAACACGCTGGAGATGCGCGGCCACGTCACCACACGCCAGGGCCGCAAGGGAAGCGGTCCGTTGGGACGCAACTATTTCGTCTCCAACTTTGACTTCGATAAAACCTTGTTCAGCAAATGGGGACTCACCGCGAAAGCGGGGCCCTTTGTAGACATAGGTAAGATCACGGATCCGACGCCTGCCCTCGGATCCCATGATTGGCTGTACGACATTGGTCTAAAGATTCGCGGAAGCCTGTTTGGCATGGGCGCGGTGTTTATCTATGGCAAAGACCTGCGAAATGGCAACAATGCATTTACGGTTGAACTAGAATAGAGCGCGTTAACAGCCTTCGCTAAGGACGGAACCACGCATGAAAATTCTTCTACGTTATTTGGCAGCAATCACTATTTTGAGTTGCGCATTTTCCGTGGCGGGTTTGGCCAAGACCGTCAAGGTCGACATGAAAGAACATAACGGCAAAGACGTGGGGACCGCGACCATCAAGTCGTCCGGTACCGGAGTGAGGATCGAACTCAAGCTGCACAGCATGACGCCGGGGGAGCATGCCATCCATATTCACCAAAACGCGGTATGTGAAGGGCCGGATTTCAAATCGGCCGGTCCGCATTTCAATCCCGACACCAAGCACCACGGCCTGGAAAATCCGGAAGGCCACCACGCCGGGGACATGAACAACTTCCTGGTCAGGGTTAATGGGAAGGCGAAGGCCACGGTCACCAATGCCGATGTGAACTTCGGCAACGACAGTCACTCGCTATTCACTAATGGCGGTACCGCCCTTGTGATCCATGCGAACAAGGATGACATGAAGAGCGATCCGGCCGGGAACGCAGGGGATCGCATCGCGTGTGGCGTCATTAAACCGTAACCAGTCTAGACTTCCCCGGAATCGTCGGCGGCGGAAACTGCGACTGGAGCCTCAAACTCCGGCGACATGGTTTCCGTCGATTGCGGCGCGGGCGCAGCTGCCGGTTTTTTCTCTATAAATTTGTTGGTGTTGAGCAAAGGCCTGCCCAGCGAGGGGTTGTAGCTCGACCAGGGTCCTTCCGACCCCAGCTCACGCTCGAAGTGCGCCCTCATACTCTCCATTTTCGAGTCGAGATCGTCTAGGTAATGCAACATTAGGGCCTCGGGGAACATGGGGAGCTTGGGCGATCCGAATTCGTACTGGCCGTGATGGCTGATGATCAGGTGTTCCAATAGAGTCTTAAGTTCGTAGGGGAAGCCAGGAATCTGCGCGATCTTCGCGTGCAGCATCTCCAACTCGATGATCATGTGACCAAGCAATTGGCCGCGGGTGGTATAGGAGAAAGAACGGTTGTAGCTGAGCTCGTGAATCTTTCCAATGTCGTGAAAGAAAGCTCCGGTCAAAAGCAGATCGCGGTTGACACTGGGATAGTTCCGACACATGAGATCACAGGAGCGGCACAACGACACCACATGGTCGAGCAGTCCGCCAATGTAGGCGTGGTGTAAGCTCTTGGCGGCGGGAGCGGTGCGGTAGGCCTCGGCAATTTCAGGATCGCCCATGAAGGATTCGACCAGCGTCTTTAGATACGGATTCTGAAAGCTGGCGACGAACTCGCCGAGTGTCCGCCAGAGCTCGCCGATGTCTTTGGTGGTCTTGGGAAGGTAATCGGCGAAATCAACTTCGGAGTCGCCCAGGCGGCGCAGCTTGTGGATGGTGATCTGAAATCGGTTTTTGTATTTGTTGAGCAGGCCTTTGATCTTGATGAAGTCTTCCTGCTCAAAGGCGTCGAGGGCGTCCTCGACGTTGTCCCACATCTTGGCTTCGAGTTGACCGGTACGGTCGCCAAGTGTCAAAGCCAGGTAAGGCTCGCCGGTCTTCTTGGGCTTGACCTGCTTCGAAACCACCACAAAGCTGGAAACGATGGTCTTGTTCTCGTGCTGCACGCAGTCGCAGATCAAAAAATCTTTCATAGGCAGGCCCGCTAAAACAGCAGAAACTTTTTCTTTTTCTTCAACTGCTTTGCGGAGGCTACTTTGGCGGAAGTTTCTACTGGCTTGGTCTCGCTCGCGCTGGCGGCGCTATCGATGTACCCCTCCTTCACGTCGATGTAGGCTTCGGTGCGTAGCTTTTCGAGATAAGCACGCAATGCCGGCTGTAACTTTTGCATGTACATCGCGTCCTGAACTTTGGCTTCAACATCCTTGAAGGGAGGGATGCCGGCCTCCTGGTGCTCGACCACCTGCAGAATCACAAATCCCTGCTTGGTTGGAGTTACGTCCGAGACTTCGCCCGGCTTCATGGCAAATGTCTGGTCCTCAAGAACCTTGGCCAGGGTGCCACGCTTGAAATAACCAAGATCACCACCCTGCGTCGCGGTTGGACCAGCGGAATTTTTCTTGGCGACGTCTTCGAATTTTGCCCCCTTGCGGATCTCGGCCAGCAGGCCTTCCGCCTTGACTTTCGCCGCAGCCGCAGCTTCTGGATCTTCCGTGGTCGAGTTGTTTGGATTTGCCACTGGAACCAAAATCTCGCTTAGCCGGATTTGCTCAGGCTGCCGTAAATCCTCCTTATGCTCTTCGTAAAACTTTCGTTCGTCGTCCTTGGAAAGAGCCATGTGTGACCCGACTTCGCGGCCAATCACCTGCTGGGTGATGATCTGCTCCTTCATATTCTGCTTAAAGTCTTCGTAGTTGAAGCCTTGTGCCTCGGCTGCTTTTTCCAACTCCTCCATGCTACCCAGCTTCATCTGCTTACGCATTTCGTCCAGGCGTTTGATGAGGTCGGTCTCAGCCGTAATCCCCAGATCTTTGCCCTTCTCAAGTAGTAGCTGGCGGTCAATCAGGTCACGAAGGACGTCCTTATCGCGCTCGGCAAAAGTCTTGTCAGGATTAGCCACATCCTGCTGCTGGATCTCCTGCTTGAGCTGGTCGCGACTGTGATTGTATTCAGTCCGGGTAATGATCTGATCGTTGACGCGGGCAACAATTTCCTCGATCACAGTGTCAGCGCTAAACACCGGCAGGGCGATGAGGCATGGCAAAGCGAGGGAGCATAACCATTTACGCATTACGAATCCTTAGACTAGTCGACCCTGATTGAGTGGAACAGCCTTTAACAGATTGTAACTCCGGATGGTCTTCTTATCTAGACTTAGCAGGCCAGGGTGGCGGCCCGGCCAGCGACCCCGCGGGAGAGAGACAACGCGGTCACATCGTTGTGGGTAGGTGGCGTCTTCATGAACTGTTTGACCTGATCGATTACGTTCATGCAGATCTCCTTGGCCGACTCAGCAGGAGAGTCCAGCATGCTGCGCTTGACCCGGTCCATTCCGAATTCTTCGCCCCGTGATTTGCCCTCGACCACGCCGCGGGAAACGAGCAGCATGGCGGCCCCGGGTTGTAAGGCGGCCATGGCCGCATCGGGAGTGGCGTGCGAAAACAAACCCAACGGCAGGCCAGTTGCGGGAAGTTCAACGATTCCGGTCTGATCGCGGAGAAGGGCCGGAATGTGGCCGGAATTTACGTAACAGAGGATCCCCAGATCTTCGTTGTAGCATGCGGCAAAAGCTGGACATGAGCGGACGCCATCCGCCTCCTTAAGAATCGTTCGATTCAGTTGCAGGGCCAGCTCCACCATGGCGTCGGCTTCGTTGACTCCCTCGCGGGAGAAGAGCTCGGTTGAAACCGTGCGGAATGTACTTTGAGTTGCAGTGATGATAGAGCGGCTGTCATCGATGCGTCCGGCGACGTCGAGCAGTCCGAAGACCACACGGCACGGGCTGACGCGCACGAAGTCGTAGAAATCGCCGCCCATCCGCTGTCCGTAATAAAGAGCGGCCAACTCGGCATCCTGAAGCTCCGGGACCTCCGCTTGCACGGGGATTGGCAGGGGCGCCGATCTGGCGGAATGGGAGAAGAAGCTCACGGCTTTGGTTGCGAAAAAGGCTAGCACAGAAGTTCAACCGTTCGCACTAACTGTCCTTAATTTCCATACCGGCTGGCCAGGTACTTGCCCACCTCAGCTTCCAATTGCCCGTAGTCGGTATGAATGGTGGCCCGAAGCGCGGCCTCGGTGGAGCTGCCCTGTCCAAGGCGCTCTAGAACCCGGCGTATGTCGCTCATTCCATAAGTATCGTTGACGTATTGCACCGCGGCCAGAGACTCGTCATAGGCCAGACTGGCTTCCATGCCGGAGAAGCGCATGAAGCTTCCCTCAAGCGCGTTAAACGGAATCTCTTTCTGCGCGGTAAACAGTTGGGCCAAGCGGTGTCCCTTAGAGGAGACTGACTTTGGCTCCAGCGACTGGGCGATCCCCTCGTGCAGCCACTGCGGGCAGCGGCCTCCGGAAACATAGTTAATAAAGGAGTGAGCGAGTTCGTGCTTCAGGACGCGCACCAGTTCGGGAGTCACAGAGTTTAGACCCTCGATCGGGATACGCAACTTGCCATCGTTGACGGCGCCACTCCACGACGGGGCCTGGGTGACATCGAAGAAAGCCTGGCCCGTATAAAGGACCACTGGAATGCTGTTGCGGGGCGCGACCCCGAGTTGCCGGACTAAGTCTTCGTATGAACCTTCGAGTGTCGCCAGTAGATCGCGGCGCAATGATTCAGAGGTCTGGGCACCTTCATAGCGCAAGGTAAAGTGGCTGCTCTCCCGTTCGGAAAAGTCGGCTTCAGCGGAGGCCTCGCGCTCGGCCTTCTCCAGATACTTTTGTAGCGCGCCATCGGGACGGATCGCAAGGGATCGCTTCCAGGAGCGGACGGCGTCCCGCGTACGGTCGGCGCCAAACTGGGCATATCCCAGTACCGCCAAAGAGTCTGGAGATTCCGGGGCAATCCGAACCGAACGCTCGGCGTAGGGAATCGCCTCTTTAGCGTTGCCTGTGCGGACCAGGAGCGATGCGTAGTAATTCAAAAGACTCGGATTTGCCGGATCGATACGAAGCGCAGTTTCGAAATAGCTCTTGGATTTGGCAAAGTTGCCGTGGCCAAACTCGAATTTGCCGGCAGTGAAGTAGGCGGCCGCCGACAAGCTTGCGTTGCCTTGCTGTTCGATTGCGCTCAAAGAGTCAGAGTCGACGCGGCCTTCCTTAATTATTCGGTCTTCCAATTCGGCTGCGCCACCAAGTTCAACCGCAGGCGAAAATGCGGGGACATCTGCCGCATCCTTGGTGTCCGTCTTTGTAGAGGCAAATTGAGGACGAATGCCGCCAGCCTCGATGTGATCTACTGAACCTTTCGGGATAGCATACGAATCGTCGCCGAGATCGTATTCGATGCGGCTGCCATTTTCCTGCACGTGGTCGGCCCAAATGGTGCGCCCGTTCTTGAGGTGGATGATTTCAGCTGGCGCAGCAATCGCGCCTGACAGCGACAGACACAAGAAGGTGACAAAGGCGCGCACTAGGGCGCATTCTAGCAACAGGGTAAAGGGCAACCTAGTGACAAAGGTAATCAGCAAAGTTCGTTGCGCGTGGCCAGTAGCGGCATGCCTGTTACTGGCGGCAGCGGGTTTTTGTCAGGCACCTTCCCCCAAGCCGGCGGAGGATTTGTATCTTCAACTGCGCAGCGTAGGACTGGATCCGTCCAGGGTGTATCGCGCGCGCGATGTTTCCATCGACCGGGCTTCTATCCACATCACGTTGGAAGACGGGACGCTGGCGTTCACCAAGGATGTTGCCGGCCGGGTGACCGGAGCGTTCTTTGAGGGCGAGGGGGAAATTCTGCTGGCGCCGCCGAACCAGCTGGAACGTTCGTCGATGGCGCTGTTTACCGGGGCGGCAATTCTTGAGGAGCGCTTTTTCAGCGGCTACTTCCGTTTCAACGACGACACATTTACCGAATTAAAGCCTGCGTTACGGCCGGCGGAAAATGCTGACGTATTCGTATCAGAGTGGAATGAAACCGCACAGAATCTGGCGAGTATAGATGCGCTCCGGCTACTGATGAGTTTCAGCAAGCAGCTTCCTTCGCCTGGAGCGAACGCGCCGGCTGAGATTCCGCTTCATGAGGAACAAATGTGGCATGCCCGGCTTCAGGGGCAACGCTTGGGACCATTTGATACTTACTTTGACTCCGATAACTTTGAGCAAGTGTGGGCAGGGCAGAGCAAAATCGTCGATGGCGAAACCTTTTACGACATGTGGACGTCGTTTTCGCTTCCGGCCGCCGGGAAGCCTGGAGCAGATTCGCCGGCAAGCGAATCGGGCAAGATGGATGCGATTAGCATTCCTAACTACAAGATCCGCTGCCAAATCAGATTGCCGAAGGCTCTTAGCGCGGAGGCCTGGTTACAGATGGACGTCCGTCAGGGCGGACAGAGAACCGTACTGTTTGAATTATCGCGGTTCCTGAATCTGAAGACTGTGGAAGCAGACGGACACCCGATTGAATTCATCCACAACCAGGCAATCGAGGGGACGCAATTATCCCGGCGCGGCAACGATCTAGTCGCAGCAGTCTTCCCTCGACCATTAAATACGGGCGAGCATATCGAGTTGCACTTTATTTATGAAGGGGATGTGCTGTCGGAAGCTGGTGGCGGTCTCCTTTATGTAGGGGCGCGAGGCACCTGGTTCCCGAACCGGCGGCTGGCGATGTCCCACTTCGATTTGGAATTTCGTTACCCGACAGGGTGGACGCTGGTCGCAACCGGTAAGCGAATGCAAGAAACTCCAGGGCAGGAAAATGGGGAACAGGTATCTCGTTGGGTATCGGAACGTCCTTTTCCGCTGGCCGGATTCAATTTGGGAAAGTACAAGAGTGTTTCGGCGCGGGCAGGGAGCACAGTAGTGGAAGCCTATGCTTCCTTTGGCGTCGAGCACGTCTTCCCTGTAAGTTCGGCAGATATGCCGCCGCCACCCCAGACTTTGCCATCCGGACTGCGAATGCACGAGCGCGACGTGTCGATAACCCCGATGCCTCCGTCGCCGGCACGAAATGCTCAGAGTGTTGCTGAGCTTTCGGCTAAATCTATTAACTTTTTTAGTAGGCTCTACGGGCCTTTTCCCTACGCCACCCTGTCTCTGAGCCAGCAGCCAGGCGCCGCGAACCAAGGATGGCCCGGGCTCATATTCCTTTCGAGTTTTTCGTTTCTGAGCGAGTCGGAGCAGTCACAGCTGCATCTAAATTCGTCCGCTATCCGCCTGAGTTCAGGAGTTATCGCCCATGAGACCGCTCATCAATGGTGGGGCGATCTCATCATTTGGAACGGCTATCGTGACCAGTGGATTGTGGAGGCTTTAGCCGACTACAGCGCATTGATGTTCCTGGAGACTGAGGATCCCCGACGCTTTCACGCAGTGCTCGACCGTTATCGAGACGACTTGCTGGCTAAGAATAAGGATGGACAGCAGCAATTGGAAGCCGGGCCGGTTACGCTCGGGGTGCGTCTCTCTTCGTCGAAATTCCCGAATGGCTATGAAACCAGCAGCTATGAGCGGGGAGCCTGGTTGTTTCACATGTTGCGAAATATGATGCGCGATGCAGAAGTGACCGAGGCTCGAGCCAAAGGCAAGCGAGTCCGGTTGAGCGCCGCCAGCGCGGAAGAGGAGCCGTTCATTCGAGCGCTGCGCAAGGTTAGGGAGCGATACGCCGGCAAACCGATCACTGCCGCCCAATTGCTAGCGGCGTTCGAAGGTGAACTTCCACCCTCGCTGTGGCACGAAGGCAAGCGGTCGCTGGATTGGTTTTACCAGGGCTGGATCAATGGAACGGCCGTCCCCAGATTCGAGCTTCAAGGAGTGAAACTCACCCCGAAAGAAGGCGGGGTGACAGTAGCGGGGAAGATCCTGCAAAAAGATGCTGCAAAAGGTTTGGTAACGCCGGTACCTGTCTACGCCACGGTGGCGGGCAAGAATTTTCTCTTGGGCCGTGTATTTGTCGATGAAGCGGAAGTCCCATTTCATTTCAATGCGCCCCCTAATACACGAAAGGTCGTAGTTGATCCCGATCAAACGCTCTTGACTCGAGTTGAATAGCGATACGATTTCGGGAACGATTCCAGCCTTTTCATCTCAAATTGATCATTGAGGAACACCGACTGGAGACAAGTCCTTAGCAACGCCCAGAGAGTGCTCCCAGAATACGATTGGATCGATTCCGCTTTGTTCCTTTGGCATGAGTTTGAGCACCGAGCAAGGAGTTGCGATATCGCGCATTCGTTCCAATCCGAGAGCGATAACTGCTTCCCGAATTCCCTCCACCGCCTGCCAGTGTCAGACGATGTAAACGTCAACTACATTGGTGCAGGTATCAAAACACAAGTTCCCTACATGCTCGATGATCATGACC